>JAEEGL010859483.1_pt1 | contig 46848 bp, 40 predicted proteins | sample 9134231 | NCBI WGS metagenome assembly JAEEGL01 (sample SAMN16246548, study PRJNA631951) | gut metagenome | biome: gut microbiome; feature: rumen; material: fiber-attached | host: Bos | place: Iran: Karaj | collected 2018-10
GCACTTGTCAGATTGAAGCATTCCCCCACAAACGGCGTCATGGGAGGCATATCATAATGAGTTTCCCTACTGATATATTCTGCTATCTCGGTGATGACTTCGGGATTCATCCCGTTCATGGTGCCTCTTAAAGAAGCATACTCGAATACCATTGCCTCAAGAGGTACATTTCCGGTGCGCTCGCCTATGCCAAGAAGCGAGCAGTTAACGGCACTTGCACCATACATCCATGCCGTGGCTGCATTTACAACACCTTTATAAAAATCATTGTGTCCGTGCCACTCAAGACATTCGGAAGGTACGTTAGCATAGTGCTGCAGACCGTAGATGATGCCCGGAACGCTTCTGGGAAGCGCTACTCCGGGATAAGGTACACCGTAACCCATGGTGTCGCAGGCACGTATCTTAATGGGGATGCCACTTTCGGCAGCCATTTCCATAAGCTTTCCTGCAAAAGGAACTACAAAGCCATAGAAATCAGCTTTGGTGATATCTTCAAAATGACATCTCGGACGAAGACCGGCTTCTATGCATTCGGAAACAATACCAAGATACTTATCCATAGCCTGTTTTCTTGTAAGTCCCATCTTTTTGAAAATGTGATAATCGGAACAGCTTACAAGGATTCCTGTTTCTTTAACTCCTATGGAACGTACAAGCTCGAAGTCTTTTTTTGATGCTCGTATCCAGGTTGTTATCTCAGGGAACTCCAGTCCAAGCTCCATGCACTCTTCAACTGCTTTACGATCCTTTTCGGAATAGACAAAGAATTCAGTCTGTCTGATCATTCCGTTTTTGCCGCCGAGTTTATTGAGGAGCTTGTAAATATGTACCATCTGTTCTGTGGTATAGGGAGAGCGCGACTGCTGTCCGTCACGAAAAGATGTGTCGGTGATGAAGATATCCTCGGGCATCTCAGCCGGAACACGCCTGTAGTTGAATGCTATCTTTGGTGTTTCGGTATACGGAAACATTTCCCTGAAAAGTTCGGGTTTCTCCACGTCCTGCAGTTCGTACAGGTACGGATCCTGTTCAAGTAGATTGGTTTTGCTGCTTAGGCTCAGTTCTCTCATGTCGCCCTCCTGATTCACTCTTTAGTCGATTAAGTATTGCGCACATTATAAGCATCATATACACTATAAGTAAAATAGATAATATAAATAGAATTGATCGATTTTTCGAATAGTGAAAAAGGAGACCACTATGGATCTTGAATCCATTCGTACATTTCTGGTCCTTTCATCTACCAGAAACTATACCCAGACAGCAGATCAGCTGTTTGTAGCACAGTCCACTGTTACCAACAGGATCAACGAGCTGGAAAAAGAAGTGAATGCAAGATTATTCTCAAGAAGCAACAGGCTTGTTGAACTAACGCCCGAAGGCGAGCAGTTTCAACTTTATGCGGAGAAGGTACTGAAGCTTACTGAGAATTCGCTTGCGGAGATAAGCTCTTTCAGGAAGTATAAGAATTATCTGCGCATCGGTTCATCTGATTCAATATACGAAGGACATCTGGCGCCTATCATACTTAATTATCAGAAAAAACATCCGGAGGTTGCGCTTAAGATCACGATAGGCATGTCAGGACAGCTTCTCGATCAGCTGCAGAACAACATATTGGATGTAGTCTTCTCATATATGCCACTCAAGAAGTCACAGTATCACTGCATGGTATACAAGCAGGATAATATGGCTCTTGTTACGGATGTCAAAAACACAAAATATAAAAGAGGGATAACGCAGGATGAGCTTGTGAAGGAAAATTATCTGATGTGCAACTTCGCACTGCAGGATGTGGGACAGTTTGTCCGGGGCCTCTTTCCGAGATACCATCAGTTTTCACTCGAGATAGATGACTGTTCAAAGATAATCCCATTCCTGTTAAACCAGACCAATTATACTTTCCTGCCGGTCGATATGGCTACGCCATTCATCCGCGACAGAGAGATACGGGCTATACCGTTAAAGGATTTTTCGCCGCCGGTCATAAACAGTTATATTATAGGAAAACGATCAAAAGAAAAGCTATGGAGTGAGATTTTCCATACGAAAGGATGAGTCTATTACTTTTTTAGGAGCTGAAATCTGATTTGGTTTTTAATCAGTACAATGATCAATATCTGTTTACATCATACTTTTTGTTAGGTAAAATATAAACGTTACATAGGCAAAGTTATCGAAAGATAATGACGCAAAGCTATAGGGCCTTTAAACTGGCAGCCAGTTGCATTAATACTGAGAGTTGATACGCAGCACTGCCAAATGATTTTTGGCGGTGCTTTTTTATCGCAGAGCCGCCGCAAGGAATATATCAGCTAAAGCTGCCGTAATGTGGAGGTATGAAGGATGAACAATAAAAGATGGAAGACAAAGATCATGCATTCTTTTGCAACGCTCATCTCCTGCGTAATTCTTGCTGCTTCAATATTACCGGTGTCTGCTCATGACATAAACAGGAATAAGGTTGATGCTGCAGCGGCATCATCGGTTGCTCAGGGATCTCTTGAGGTGATGTTTATAGATGTCGGCCAGGGTGATTCAACACTTATTTCATGCAATGGTCATTATATGCTTATAGATGGCGGCGACACCAACAAGTCGAATACGATCTATGCGGTGTTGAAGAAAAAAGGGATAACGCACCTGGATTGTATTGTCGCAACTCATCCGGATTCGGATCATATAGGTGGACTGCCCGGAGCGTTGTCATATGCCGATTGTGACGTGATATATTCACCGGTAACAAAATATGATGGCAAGGCATTTAATAAACTGAATAATGCAGCACTTAAAAAGAACATACCCGTGGCAGTTCCGGAAGTCGGGAAGAAGATAAATCTCGGAAATGCAGTCCTGACAGTTCTTGGCCCAACTGACATAGAACCTTCCATGGACGCAAATGACATATCGATCGTCCTCAGAATGGATTATGGGAACACATCATTTCTGTTTACAGGTGATGCGGAACAGCAGGAACAGCAGCTGTTGATGTGGAATTGTTATGACATGCTGAATGTTGATTGTCTTAAGGCTTCGCATCACGGGTCTCATAACGGAGCTGATTATGCTTTTATTGCTGCTGTGTCTCCCAAAATAACAGTTATAAGCTGTGGAAAAGATAACAGATATGGTCATCCTCACGAAGAGGCAATGACACTCCTGAAGAAATCCGGTACAGATCTGTACAGGACAGACATGCAGGGGGACATATATGTAATAAGTGATGGCAAAAATCTGACTGTAGCTACTGCAAAACAGACACAGTCCGATGTATGGCTTTCAGGTAATAAAACAAAAGTTGATCAGGGTGCATCAGTAGAACCGGCAGCACCGTCGGCTCCTGCGGTGACGACCGGTACGAGCACTGCGGTAACCGGCAAGTATGTGGTAAATACCAATACAAAGAAATTCCACGTACCAAGCTGCTCTTCTGTAAACAGCATGAAGGATAAGAACAAAATGAACTTTGAAGGAGACAGGAATGATCTGATATCACAGGGTTATCAACCCTGTAAGAGGTGCAATCCATAATAAAGAAAGAGGGGCCCAAAAGAATCACTCGCGGACCCTTTGTTATGCCATCACGACAAATATCTTTTTAGCTGATCATAGAAGTTTTCACGTGTACCTGCCATGATAACGACAACCGTTTCTGTTTCATCGGTACCTTCGATCACTCTTTCTTCTATGGTGTATGCAAGCTCATAATTGATCTTGTTGTAATAGATATCGTATCCGAGGACACCTTCCAGATCACCGTGCTTGGGATCACCGACAGACGGATCAGCACAGATATCATCAATCGCATCCTGGTATAGTTTTTTTAGACGCTTATCTTTTAGCTTTTTGAGATACTTTGCGGCAGGTGGAAGAATTATGAGGTTTGCCATTACTTCTTCCCTCCGAATATATCGTCATAGGTGTAGTATTCACCGGCACCATTAACGGCATCTTTCGCTGCTTTAAGCATTTCCTCAACAGCAGGTCTGACTCTGGCTTGTCTTGATTTGAATTCGGAAAGCAGCTCCTGACCACTGTATCCTTCTGCTATGAGATCAGCCAAAATCTGTTCGGCGAATTCACCACCGTTCTCAGATCTGGCAGGTTCAATAATGAGCATTCCATCACCGAGGGTGCATACAGCTTCTCTGTCAAAGCCAAGCTCTTTGAAAAACTTCTGGGGGATGGTGAACTGGCGCTTTGATGATATAGTAACCTTTTTCTGTTCTGGCATTACTGCTGAAGCAGGCATATGTTTAACCTCCATACACGAAAGTAAAGTTTCCTTGTTTCCTTGTAATTTTACAAAAATATAGAGGTTAAGTCAATAATCACATGATAATGTTGCAGAGATATATTACGGGCTACCAAACGATAGATTTCAGCGAAGTCATCTTTTATGGAGACAAGTACACATTTTAAGATTATGAAAAGGAAGGAAATGTAAAATGAAATTTGAATTGATAAAAAATTGGAAGGTATGGAAATGTACGATGATATACCCTGCCTACCGCTAGATGTAAAGAATGAAATTGGCGAAAGATATATCGGTGATGAGAGCGATTCATGATAATCCGAGACTAAAGGAATTATTTGAAGTGTTATATAAATTTGTTTCGCATGCAATAGAATTAAATACGGGAGTTGTGATCGGATTATGAAAAAGTTCATATAAACTGCTTGAGAAATTGTATAATATATTCATCTCCGGTCCGGAAGGGTACTCAGCTTGGGCTGTTTATTGCCGGCATCTAGTGCAAACATATGAGATAGCGGATAGATTGCTCGGCAGCCGGAGATTTTTTTGTGCTATTTCAGAAAATGGACCACGAACCCCGTCCCCTAGGTTCATTACGGAGGAGAAAGAAATGTTTGAATGTAATGGTGAAGTTGATAAGTTTGCATATGATGACTGTAAGATCATAAAAGTGAATACTTCGCAGAATTTGATGGCACTTACGGTTGAGGCTCTTGCAGTGGAGCTTGATAATTCACAGAATAAGAATTTTACAAAGAGTTATGCCGGAGATACTGATATTGTGTTTACTGACATGCACATAGTCAATTCTGTGAAGGAAGGGTATCGATACTATGATGCTGATGGCAATCTTGTATCGGATGAGCCTGACAGAGAGCTTACGGAAGATGAACTGAAAGAACTTATTAAAGGGCTTGAAGGAGATTATCTGTACGGCATTAAGGGAGTAGATGATCCGGAGGCTGAAAAAAAGCGTTACGTGATAGGGATCGAACTTCCGCCTGAAAATCCGGAGGATGTAACAGAGGTTACAGATTCATATCAAATGCTGATCGAATGTAAAAATGTGAAGTTCAGCTGGGAAAAATATATGAACAGGATAAACGGTTAGTTTGAGGAAAGAGACTATGAAGATATATATAGACTACGATGACTGCCTGTGTGAGACGGCAAGATATTTCTCTGTACTTGTTAAGGAAATGTTCGATAAAGATATCCCTTATGAAAAAATCAGATATTTTGATCTGGACCTTTCTTTTAAGCTTGATGAGAAGCAGTTTACTGAGATGATGACAAAGGCGCATGAGCCTGAGCAGCTTCTGGCATTGGAAGAGACTCCGGGAGCGTCTTGCACAGTGAACCGCTGGGTAGATGAAGGGCATGAGATAAGCATAATAACCGGAAGACCATACAGCGCTTATGAAGCTTCGCGCACATGGCTTGACCGGCATGGATTGGAACGTGTGAAACTTTATTGCCTTAATAAATATGGCCGTGACAGTTTTTACTTAGACAATGATTTCAGTCTTGAACTTGATGATTACTATAAAATGAAATTTGATCTTGCGGTTGAGGATTCGCCCAGAGCATTTAAGTATTTTGATCATCTGCCGGAACTGAAAGTGTGCGTTTATGACAGACCGTGGAACCGGGAAAATGAGTTTCCCGGAGATAATTACTGCAGATGCGCAGACTGGAGGGAAATAGATAATATACTTAAGGACTGCTCTTTTAAGGTATAATAAAGAGGCATTATAGCTTTACTATAATTGATGTGGGGATCATATCCGGAAAGGAGTAAAATGGCAGAACTTAGAGAGGCGGGAGCACTGCTTCCGGACGGAACGTATTTTGACAACTGGGAAACCGAGGCAATCTATGACAGGGAATATCATGTAGACTGCATGTCTCCTGATGCATCTGATGATAATGACGGGTCTGCTTCAAAACCTTTTAAAACGATCAATGCGGCAGCTGCGATCGCCGTTCCCGGAACAAGAGTGATAATCCATGCAGGTACCTATCGTGAGACAGTACGTCCTGCAAGAGGCGGAGAAAGTCCTGAAAGGATGATCTCCTATGAAGCTGCAGGAGATGGTGAAGTTATCATCAAGGCATCTGTAGTTGCAAAGAATATCGAACGCAGCACGGACTGGAATATTTATGGATTTGGCCTGCCTGTACCTGAGAAGGAACCGGTAGTATGGCAGACTAAGCTTGATCCGGATGAGTACCGCGGCTACAATCCGTTCTGCTCAATGAATATCCTTCATGACAGACTCTATATCGAATATGACAAAACTGATATGACAACATACCTCAACAGATGCGGTGCTGTATTTGTTGACGGCAAACCTTTAAAGCAGGTTTCACTTTATAACAGGATGTCACAGACGGCAGGAACATACTGGGTTGAGGCAAACGGACAGACGGTTCATTTCAGACTTGCTGATGACGGGGATCCTGCAGATCATCTGATCGAGCTTTCATGCAGGGAACAGTGCTTTGCTCCTGAGATCCCGTTCCTTAATTATATCAGGGTAGCGGGGCTGACCTGCGCACATGCTTCGATGGGTGCGCCCGTACCGCAGCGTGGATCGATCTCCTGCTTCCGTGGTCATCACTGGATTATCGAAGACTGTAAGATAGACTGGTCAAATGCAGTAGGCATAGACTGTGGATTTGAGTGCTGGCACCGTCCTCATTACGAAGGACAGATAAACGGTTTTACGATCATACGAAGGAATAAGATATTTGATGCCGGTGTATGCGGCATTGCGGGTATGTTCACAGCAGGCCTTCTTATCGAGGATAATCTCATTGAAGGGACCGGCTGGCAGAAAATGGAGCTTTCCTGGGAAGCCGCCGGCATCAAAGTGCATAACTGCATAAACAGCCTGTTCCGCAGGAATGTCTTCAGGAATACCATCAGATGCGATGCTCTCTGGATGGATGTTGGAAATGAGAATAACCGCGTTACGCAGAATCTGTTCCTGGATGGAAAAGAAGCCCGTGAAGCTATCTTCATGGAATGTACGCGCGATATAGAGAATCTGTTTGATAATAATATCATCTGGAATGTCGAGGGCAGGTTTGATGAATCTGCAGTTCCGCATGTTGAGGGCTCTGCATTGTGGTATGCCCTTGATGAAACCGATAATATAGTTAACGGATACGGTATGTACGGAGAGGGTACGGATTATCTTAGGATGTCCAACAATATCTTCGGTAAATGCCGCAGTGCAGGATATTTCCAGAAACCTGTTGCTTTCAGACTTATGGGAAGAGGCGGCACAGCCCGCGATGCAAAGGTATTTAACAATATCTTCTATGAATGCGGAGAGGCTGCGATCAAGTTCCCTACTAAAGATAACCGCTCCGAGGGCAATCTGTTCATGAATATGCCTGACGGATATCTGAGAGTGCTTTTCCCTGCACCTGAAGAGTGCCTTGATCTTAAATCATGGAGAGAATTCCACGGATTTGACCTTAACGGAGGCGAAGCTGACTTTAATATCGAAGTGGATTCGGAAAAGCTTACAATGAAGATCACCATGGTGGAAAGAAAAGAATTCCCGTTTGGACATAAGTGGATCAAAAAGGTTCATGATCCCGAGAAACTCGAAAAAGTAGCGGCAGATGAAAAAGTCGATACAGATTACTTCGGAAATAAAGTGGCAGAGAGCACACGCATCCCGGGTCCGTTTACTGAATTGAAGAATGAGATGGTGATCGATATCGATCCGAGAAAGTACAAATGATCATGCGATAATATTGTAAATCTCCGGTCAAGTACGGCCGGAGATTTTTTGTTGCGCAAAAAACTTGACGGATAATATTTATTATAATAGTATATAACAATCATTATATCTATATATAACGAATCTTATAAGAAAGGAGGTGGAAAAATGAGTACAGTTTCGAGCAGAGAAAAAATACTGGAGTCGGCTCTGACCTTATTCTCCGAAAAAGGCAGCAGCGGGACATCCGTTGAGGAGATCGCTGCTGAATGCGGGATGAAGGCTCCGAACCTTTACAAATATTTTAAGGGTAAAGAGGATATCGTCAATGAACTTGGGGACTATATAGAGAGCAAATATCAGAAGTCCATGAACAGGGGAGTGAATAATGCAGTATGGATACATAATGCAGAAGAATTCAAGATGTACAGCTTAGGTCAGATCAGATTTACTATGACAGATGACATGATGATAAAGGTAAGAAAAATGCTTGCCATTGAGCAGTTTAGGAATGATTTGTACAGGGAACAATTATCATTTCATCAGTTTTACTTTCTGCAGAAGCAGTTCTCTGAAATTTTCAAGTTCCTTATAAAGCAAGGGACGATCGAAGATAATGATCCGGAAATGTTAGCTATTGAGTTTTTTGCACCGGTAAGTATATTGATGCAGTTAAGTGACAGAGAGCCGGATAAAAAAGATGAGGTCATGGGGATGATAGAGTTATTTATAGATAGATTTATAAAAAGGTGTTTTAAATGACACCGACAATTTCGGCATGTATTTTGGGAGGAAAAAATGCTAGAAGTAAATCACGTAACAAAAAGATATGGAAAAAACCTCGCGAACAATGATCTTTCATTCAAACTTGAAGAAGGGTCTATAACTGTGCTTCTCGGTCCGAATGGTGCCGGAAAGAGTACTATCATGAAGTCCATCATCGGCTTTCTCAGATATGAGGGAGATATAAAGATCGGCGGAATGGACAATAAATCAAGAGAAGCAAGAAAAATACTTGGATACATACCCGAGATGCCGGCGCTTTATCCTAATCTTACTGTTTCAGAGCATATGGAATTCGTTGCCAGAGCATACAAGCTCAAGGATTATAAAGCGTATGCTGACGAATTGCTTGAGACATTTGAGCTGTCTGACAAAAAGAAAAAATTCGGAGATGAGCTTTCAAAGGGAATGCAGCAGAAGCTGAATATCTGTCTTGGTCTTCTTACAAAGCCTTCAATGATACTTATGGATGAGCCGATGATCGGTCTTGATCCGCACGCCATATTGAAACTCAAGGGAATGATAGAGAGTTTGAGAGCTGATGGCCGTACTGCGCTTATCAGTACACATATCATCGACAGCGTTGATATGCTCTGGGATCGTGCCATCATAATGAAAGGCGGCAGGATAATGAAGAATGTAACCAAGTCTGAACTGGATGCTTCCGGTGAAACGCTTGAGCAGCTTTTCTTTGAAGTGACAGAAGGTGAAGAGTTAAAAGAAGAAGCAGAGAAAGATAAAGCGGAAGAAAGTGAAGGGAGCGCGGAGCTGTAATTATGAACTTATTAGCTTACTATATTTCCCACTCTTTTGTTAATCAGATCAAAAAAATATTCCGTACCTGGGTAGTGATCTTTTTCCTGATATGCGTGCTCGCAGGCGGTGGTATAGGCTTGTTGGTCGGCACACTCGAAAAGCAGGCAAAAGAAAAAGAAGAAGCTGCTCAGACTGAGGAAGTTCAGACAGAAGAGGAAGCACCCGGCTTTCATTTAACGCTGCCGGAAGGCGTGAATAAGATCGATGCTGTCGAAACAGTAGCCGGGGCGCTTATCATCGCGCTTCTTGCATTCTGTGCAATAAATGCCGATACTCACGGGTCAAAGCTCTTTTTACCTGCTGATGTTACATTGCTGTTTCCGTCGCCCATGCGTCCGCAGTCGGTCCTGCTATTTAGACTTGCCTGCAATCTGGGCCTGTTTTTACTGCTTCCGATATTTTATCTCGGATATGTTCCGTTATTAACAAATAAGTTTGGGCTTGGGATACCGCAGGTCATCTTCGTTTTTGCGGCAATGGTCATCGTGTTCATGTTCAGTCAGCTTATTCAGACATATCTGTACTGTTATGCGGCTTCTGTACCCGGAAGAAAAAAGTATATCAGGATAGGCGTTTATTCAATTCTGGCGCTTTTAGTCGTTTCGTGTTTTGTTTATTCGATGCTGAATGGAGGCAATATTGCTGCAGCAGTAAGATTCATGAACCATAGGGCGAGCAGGTTTGTTCCGGTATATGGATGGATCAAAGGAATGGTAATGTATTCCATAGAAGGCAACTACCTTGCTGCGGTAATATGTACGCTTATTTCAGCGGTTACGATGACAGGACTGATCTATGCTATATACAAAATGCGCCCTGACTTTTATGAGGATGCGATGAAGCGTTCGGAAGAGACGGCAGAACTTATGGAACAGGTGCAGTCCGGAAGGTCAGCTGTTACTGTTAAAAGGAAAGCCGACAGAAGTGAACGGCTTGTACGTGACAATATGAAATACGGATCAGGTGCATCGGTATTCTTTTTCCGTACAATGTATAACAGGAAAAGATTTGCGACGCTTGGATTTATTACCAAGACTACCTGGACGTATCTGATAGTAACTCTTTTAGCGTACTTTATGCGTGATCCTGATAAGATACCTGATTCAGTATTGATCTTCCTTGCGCTGGCCGCGATAACGTTCTACAGAAATCTTGGTAATCCACTGGAAGACGATCTCAAGACACATTATTTTCTGGTCACTCCTGAAATGGCATGGAAAAAAGTAATGTTTTCGGAACTTGGGGGCATCGCTAATTCATTTTTGGATATGATCCCGGCACTTATACTTACTGTGGTACTGACTAAGCCTTCAATCTGGCTGTTAGGCGCAGCAGTTGTATTTATACTCAGTCTGGCCTTTTATTCAATGAATACAGGCGCGTTTATATACTGCTCAGTTCCGGAGTCAGCCGGTAAAACGTTCAAGCAGATGTTGCAGGTGTTGTTTATATATTTTGGTCTCCTGCCTAATGGCGTGATCATAGCACTTTCATTCTTTGAAGGATCAAAGATAACACTTTCCCATTCTTTGCTGTGGTCATCGGGGATCAATATTTTCCTGGGAACGTTATTTATGGCACTTGTGCCTTTGTTTATAGACCCGCCGGCACAAAACAGAGATCCTGATACACGCGCTCTTAAGCCTGAAGAAACAGCTGCTGCTAAAAAGTGTTTTCTGATCTGTGGCATTACTGCTGCGGTACAGCTGGCTTTGTCAGCTGCGCTTCAGTTACTGGTCGCATACCCGCTTATTGAAAAACTTGGTTTAGATAAAGGTGGTTATTCAAGCTGGGCATCCTGGGTGGCAACTTTCCTGCCGATCTATGCAGTTGCTTTTCCGGTGGCGATCCTGATATTAAAAAAGGTTCCTGTTGCTGCTAAAAAACCTGCCGGAGAGCCGGTCACCCTGAAGGGAACACTTTCTACAATAGCAGTCAGTGGATTTTTGTTGATAAGCGGTAATCTCATTTCATTACTTGTGAATGGGCTTATAAGCCTTATTCCTGCAATGGAGGGTAAGAATCAGAATGTGGTAGCAACCCTTGCAAGCGAAGGCGATCTCTTACCCAAGATAGTGTTCATGGTCATACTTGCACCGGTATTTGAGGAACTGTTCTACCGAAAGTGCCTTATTGACCGTATGCGCCGCTATGGTGAGAAGCTGGCGGTGTTCACAACAGCGCTGATGTTTGGCCTGTTCCATGGAAATCTTTCGCAGTTCTTCTATGCGTTTTTCCTTGGACTTTTATTGGGATATATCTATCTGAAAACAAATAAGATGAGATACACTGTGATACTTCATATGCTGATCAATTTCTATGGGTCAGTGCTGCTTCCCGGGTTAGCGAGCCTTGCGGGTGACGGTACTGATCAGAAGGCATTAAGATACCTTCTGATCGTTGAGATCATACTGTTTATTGTAGCTATCATCGGAATGGTTATCTTAATAATCCGATGCAACAGTCTCAGATTTGAAACTGCTGAGTGTGGACTTGTAAAGAAGGAACGCTTCAAAACGGTATGGTGTAATGCCGGCATGTTATTATTTTTGATCGCTACCATCGTTCTGTTTGCATCTTCGCTGATGGCAGGATAGAAGTGATCGATTAAAGATATAAAGCAGGTATTCCGATATTTGGAATACCTGTTTTTATATGCTTTGTAAAATGGTATACTTAACCGGTAAACTTGTAATTTTATTAAAGTGGAGGAGAATAGAAATGGTTATAAGTGAAGATATGATGTGGATCTTTCCGGTCCTGAACATACTGAAAGTCTTGGTGTTCATTGCGATCCTGGTATTGGTAGCGGTCGTGCTTATCAAAGCAAGGAAGAAAAGAAGAGAAAGAACACGTGAAGCTATTCATCAGTTATTGAATGATGATAAAAATAATAACGGTAATTACCGTTAGAAATAATAATAACACTATTGAGGGGCCTATCGGCCCCATTATAGTGAGCACAATATACGACAAAACAAGAAAGGGGGAGACCGGATATGTACTACAAGATCGGAGAGAGGATTGAAAAATGCACTCCCAAGAATTTTGATCATCTGGATTATCAGTATATTGCCGTCATCAGTACGGAAGAGTGGATTCAGACCAACAACAAATTCAGTATGGGGATCGAGATGGAGATCGATCCAAATGAGATCACGGATACTCATGCAAAAGTTAATATTGATTCTCTGACAGGTACTTTTTCAGTTCCAAGCAGAAAGAATACCTCCGGCCCGAAGCATAACTTTGCTTTTGCACTGGACGAGAAGGGCGTCGTATTTATCGATGATGAAGGATTTGCCGCACGTATTGTCGACAATATTGCTGCGACCAAAAAATATATTAATCCCTGTCTCGAACGCTTCCTGTATGATTTCCTCGAGAGCATCGTTCATAGGGATCACAAGATCATCGAGCAGTATGATACACGCCTGGACGAGATCGAAAAGGATGTTCTGAACGAAGGCTCGACGGATTCTCTTAAGGAACTGGCTGATATACGAAGTGAACTTCGCGACCTTAGGATACACTACGGCCAGCTGATGAGTTTAAGCCAGGAACTTGAAGAAAACGAGAATGGTTTTTTTAAAGATGATAATGAGAGATATTTCCATCTTGTATTTCAGAGAGTAAAGACGATGCATGAAATGGTTTCTTCGCTCTCGGATTTTACATCTCAGATCCGTGACCTTAATCAGACTCAGCTCGATCTGAAACAGAACAGGATAATGACAGTTCTGACTGTCATCACCAGTATTTTCATGCCTTTGACGCTGATCACAGGCTGGTACGGAATGAACTTCGAGCACATGCCGGAGCTTTCTTCTCCGATAGCATATCCTATCGTCATGGCTACCTGTGCATTTATTTTCATCGGCGGCCTGATATTTTTTAAAATTAAAAAATGGCTGTAAACGCTTCCTGACAGGAGAATGATCATGACAGAACGTGAAAACAGGATAAAGGGCGGTATGTTTGGACTTCTTGTGGGCGATGCACTTGGCGTTCCCTATGAGTTTTATTCAAAGGAAGATATCCCGCCTTTGGAACAGATAGAAATGGTGCCGCCGAGCGGATTTGTTAAGCATCACCCGGTTGATGCGGGAACCTGGTCGGACGATGGGGCGCAGGCTTTATGCCTTCTTGACAGCCTGCTTGAAAAAGGTCGATTTGATCTGGAAGATTTTTCGGACAAACTTTTATTATGGTATGAAAAAGGATTATGGGCTGTTGATGGCGAGGTGTTTGATGTAGGCATACAGACATCATTAGCTCTTTCTATGTATAAATGCGGAGCTGCAATTGAAGCCTGTGGCAATATCAGGCCGGACGGAAAGGGCAATGGCGCTCTTATGCGTGTCCTTCCGCTGGCATTGTGGAGCAGTGGAACAGATGAAGAACTTGTAGAAGATTCTCATAAGCAATGCATCATCACTCACGGAAATATTACAAATCATGTATGCTGTGCACTGTATTGTCTTATTGCCGCAAGATTACTTAATGGAAGTGATTTCGACAGCGCTCTCTCTGAAAGTATAAGCAGGCTTAAGGAAATCTATGGCAATTCATCCGAGTATCTGGATGAATTTCTGTTCCGCTTAAAACCCGATGAAGATGGGATCTGGATCGGAACCGGAGGCGGTTATGTTGTTGATAGTCTTAGAAGTGCTGTCATGATAATGAAAACGGCTGCGTCTTATGAAGAAGCCGTAAAGCAGGCTGTTTCACTCGGAAATGATACAGATACCATTGCGTGCATTACGGGTGGTCTGGCCGGGATCAGGTTTGGATATGAAAGTATCCCTATCCGTTGGCTCGATGCTCTGAAGGATAGAGATAAGGCTGAAACACTGATCAATAAATTGATACACTTTTCATAGCAGCCGGCGGAAGCTTTTTAAAGATTCCCACGATCGCAGGGGCAGGGTTCAAAAGGCGTAATGGAGAATAGTGATCCGTATGAAGCTTTATATAAAGGAGCTCAGGGAAAAAAAGGGAATAACACAGAAGGAGCTTGCAGAGCTTATGCAGGTTTCATTTCAGACCGTGAGCAAATGGGAAAACGGCGTCAATTATCCTGATATCACATATATCCCGAAATTGGCAGATATCTTTGGTGTAAGTTCTGACATCATTCTTGGGCTTAAGCCTCTCGATAAGGCAGATGTCGTAAAGTATGATGAGACAGCATATTGGAATGAACACAGGGATATGATCAAGCTATGGAAGAATCTGTACTGGAATGATGATTATCTTGGCTTTTTCATAAAAGATGTGATGAAGTTTGATGCACCTGTCGAAATGATAGATTTTGGTTGCGGCTACGGTTATCTTGGAATGAAGTTCATGCCGCTTCTTCCGGAAGGCAGCACATATACCGGGATAGAGCTTGATAAGGAACAGCTTAAGGAAGCTGATGAGTATTTCGCAAAAAACGGATACAGTTACAGACTGTTAAATGAAAATATATATGATCACAAGCCGGAGCCTAAGTACGATCTTGTGGCAGCATTATTTCTAATGTCATATATGCCTCGTAAGGAAGAACTGCTATCGAAGATGAAGGCTTGTTTAAAACCCGGCGGCCGCATACTTCTAATGGATGTGAATGAGGAAGTGGAGCAGGCAGGATTTTATTCCGGTCTTGAGAAAAAGGAAAATGCATTAAAAAGGCCGGACCTGTCGTCGATGTTCGAATATGATATGAACAAAGAGGGGAAGGATTACAGGATGGGAACTAAACTTCCCTATCTGTTAAAGAAAGCGGGATTTAAAAATATATCGGCTCGTATCAGTGATCAGGTGGTTGTATATGAGCCTGCAGATGAAAATAAAAAGAGGCTTAATGAGATCTTTAAATATATAAATGAGCATGACTGCGCTTATCAGGGCGGAGTGCAATATTATCTCAATCACGGATTAAACCTGCAGAAAGCTGAAGAAGTATCGGAGTATTATAAGCAGAGCGTAGAATATCTTAACGAAGAGGATCCGATCGCGGTAAAGACTTCGGGAATATATTTTGTATATGCCACTTTGTAAATTGGGGGATGAGTAATGAACTTAAAGGAGATCCTTGAGCTGGATATAAAGACTGTTCGGGGAAAATGCGATATAACTCCGGCGGAGGCGCACTACGATCCTGACAGACTTGAATATCTGAATAAATATATGTGCAGCCTGATAAAAGAGGGCAGGATACGTTCGGGAAGTTATTGTCTTTCAAGGCATGGAAAGATATTTGCTGATACGGCAATGGGGACGATAGCTGCAGAAATGAATGGAAGTGATGCTTTTACTCCGGATACTTTGTTTGAGCTGCAATCAGTTGGAAAGCTCATCACAGCCTTGGCTGTACTCAAGCTGGCTGAGGATGGGATTCTTTTTTTGAGTCAGCCTGTTAAGGATTGGATCCCTGAGTTTAATGAAGAGGGATTCAGGGATATAAAGATCATAGATCTGCTCACACATACGTCCGGCCTTTGCGCTCCCGAAGGTTTTTATTCAAATGATGAGCGCGACTGGATGCAGTATCTTGATGAAAGTGATCCGGAACACAGCTGGATAAAGGCTATAGTAAAAACAGGGCTTATCGCTAAGCCCGGTGAAAAATGGATATATTCCATTGTTGGATATCTGATACTGGGCGAACTGATAAAACGTGCCAGCGGCATGGAGGCGGAAGATTATATCAAAGAAGCGATCCTTATTCCGTGCGAAATGTATGATACACATTGGAGAAAAGATGCAAGTCCCGAGCAGTTATTAAGATACAATATTGCAAATCAGACTGATCTGGCTTTGTACGAAAAGACCAAAACGGAAGGCGTCACAGCACTGGCAGCAGCTACGTATCCGCGCTGGGATCATATTCCTGATACGGCAGGTGGGGAGATGTCCACAGCTCATGAGATGATGAAGCTTGGAGAGATGATACTTGGGGATGGTTATTTCCGTGGTAAGAGAGTGATAGGAAAAAAGGCTCTGTCTCTTTTATGGACCGATTTAACTCCGGGAGTGTGCGATGTTACATTCGGAAAATGTGCACCTATAATGTACGGTGCCGGTGTGCCGATCTATTCTGCAAGGACTGATATTGACCAGATACTTTCAAAAGGGACCATATACCACGAAGGCGCCGGAAGCTGTGTATTTCTGGTAGATAGAGATGAAGATTTCGTGGCAATGTTTCAGACATCTTTTATAAAGGAATTTGACTGGGATATGCGTGCGGTGAAGGGCGTGGCCTCTATCATATGGTCAGGGATAATGTAAAAGGCAGGTATCGCCTATAGAGCGAGTTTTTCTCGCATATGCCGTTATTTTTGCTCATACAAAAGCATATTACAATCTCCTTATCAGGCACCTAAGGAGATTATGATATGAATCTTTTAAAAAATGTGATCTATGTCTATAAGGGCGTGGCAAAGTATAAGCCCTATCTGATACTCCTGCTTTTTTTATCACTTATCTGTACGGCAGGCAGTAAATTCATATGGTTATTCTTAAGTAAATATGTGATCGACTACATCGAGGATGGTATGCAGAGCGCGGAACTTATATGCACCGTGCTTATCCTTACTATCTCAAATATTCTTTGCATGGTGGGACTGAACGCCGTAAGCTTCGGAAAGGAGCCTGCGGCTTTTTATGTACGGCCTATGTTTATGCTTGAAAGAAATAAGATGCATATAGGCATGTTCTATGAAAATCTTGAAAACAGTAAAGTGCTTGATGCATTGGAAAAGTCGAAGAATGCCACACGCAATGTCGATGTGGGGATCGAGGGGATCATAAGGTTCACTCTGGAGTGTCTGAGCGGTGTATTTACCTGTGTTGTAGCCGTGGTCATTCTTATGAGGCTGAGTGTATTTATGGCAATATTTATCGTGGCCTTTGGCCTGATGTCATATTTATCCATAAGAAAAGCTTCAAGAATAGAAAAGGAGCTCACGTCTGATAACGGCGCTTATCAGAGAAGAAAACTTGAATACTTCAAGAATGTCAGCAGTGATTTTTCTTACGGAAAGGATATACGCCTTTATCAGCTTAAGGACAGACTCATGTCAACGCAGAAGGATCTTAATAATGAGCTTCATGAAAATGTCTGCAAAGCAAAAAGGCAGTGGATAAAAAGCAGCGTTTTTACAAATACGCTTGATCTCTTAAGAGAAGGAATACTGTATGCGGGACTTGTATATTTTATAATGAACGGCCGTGCCGGGATAGCAGATTTTCTGTTGTATACGGGATGTGCGCATAATCTTGCGGATGCCTTGTCTGAGCTGTTAAAGAGCTTTGCAAAACTTAGCAAGTGCAGTCTTGAAACTGATGATTATCGTGCTTTCAATGACTTCTGTGCTTTGGAAGAGAAAGATGCGGATAATGCAGAACCTGTCATTAAGGAAACTTATGATGATGGGTATGAGATACGTTTTGAGAATGTATCGTTTAAGTATCCTGAAAGCGAAAACTATGCATTGCGTGATCTGAACATCACATTAAAGCCTCATGAAAAACTGGCAGTAGTGGGATTAAACGGTGCAGGCAAAACTACCTTTGTAAAGCTTATGCTCAAACTGTATCGTCCGACGGAAGGAAAGATATATTTAAATGGCAGGGACATAAATACTATAAATACTAAAGAGTATTACAGACTTTTTGCGCCGGTATTTCAGGATATGGAGTGCTATGCGTTTTCACTTGCGGAAAATATATCGATGCAGGCTGATGAGGTAACGGATAAGGAACGTGCACTGCAATGCCTTAAAGATGCGGGTCTGGAAGATGAATACAAAAAGTGGAAAGACGGGATGGATACGCCGGTATTGAGGGTGCTTAGAGATGATGGCATTGAATTGTCGGGAGGTGGAAAACAGAAGCTGGCGCTCGCCAGAGCACTTTATAAAGACGCACCGCTTGTGATACTTGATGAGCCTACGGCTGCACTGGATGCATTGGCAGAGAGCAGTATGTATGAACGTTTTGATGCACTTACGGGAAACAAAGGAGCCGTATATATATCACACAGACTGGCCAGCACTGGTTTCTGCGACGCTGTGGCTTTGTTTGAGGATGGACGTATGGTGGAATACGGAACTCATAAAGAACTACTCGAGAAAGAGGGCAAGTATGCTGCAATGTTTAATTTGCAGGCTCAGTATTACAGGGAGGAATGCGAAGATGAAGCAGTTGGCTGAAAACATACGTAATACTGTCGGAGTATGCCGATATTTTTATGCGATGGCAGGAAAAAAGAAGGGATCATATGCTTTTTTGATCATAACAGACATACTGCTTTCTTCGTTTGCACCGATCATAAACATCATAATGCCTAAATTCATAATAGATGAACTTATGGGTGCAAAAGATAAAACAAAGTTATTGATATATGTACTCATTATAGTCTCGGGAAACTTTTTTTTGTCCATGCTTATAAAGATACTGCAAGAAGTGCGGCGCATGCAGGAAGATGAGTTAGCAAGATCATTCGATATGATGATGTCAGAAAAATCGATGAGTATGAAGTATGAAAATACCGAGAAGGAGGAAGTGCTCTCTGCCCGTCAGAAGGCGGAGACCGGCATGTCCTGGTATTCCGGTGGGATAGCGGGAATGTCAGGTTGTGTATGTGCTATAGGAAAAAGCTTGTGCCTGATGGCCGGAGTCATAGTGATAATAGTGAAGGTATCGCCGGTTTTGCTTCCGATATCACTCATTGCAGTTATAGTAAATTCTTTCTGCACATCAAAGATCAATGCGGCATCGGCTGAAGTGTTTGCCAAAACACCTGCGATAAATAAGTTTTATACGTATATCTACACCAGGATAACAAAGAAGGAATATGCAAAGGAACTCAGGCTTTATGATGCCTCAGATCTTGTTACAAAAAAGTCTGTTGAGAATGCTGATGCTCTGAATAAGATGGATAATGAGTGTGCCATAAAGCAGTTTAAATGGGGAATACCCGGAAGCGTATTCTCGGCACTTACATACGGGATATCGTATTGTTACCTTGGAATTATGGCGCTTAACGGAGAGATAACCATATCTGAGCTGGTAATGTCTATCAGTGCGGTTGTGGCATTTTCAAACGATTGCCTGCTCTCTATACTTAACAATACTCAACTGCTGATGCTTAAGTGTCATTTTATGTCGGCTTTTCTTGAGTACATGAAAACCGGTGTGGGTTCGGAAGAAAAGAATGACAGTATTGTACCGGGAACTTTCGACGGGATAGTTTTTGAACATGTCTCATTTAAGTATCCCGGAACGGATGAATATGTCCTTAAAGATATCAATATGAAGATAAATCCGGGAGAGAGTCTGTCGATAGTCGGACTTAACGGTGCGGGCAAATCATCGCTGGTAAAACTTATATGCAGACTTTATAATGTGACGGAAGGTGAGATAAAGGTATGCGGAAAGAATATTCTGGAATATTCTCCTGAAGAATACAGAAAACTTATATCAGTTGTTTTTCAGGACTTTAAGCTGTTTGGTTACAGTTTGGATGAAAATATCAGGATGGGGAAGGAATATGACAAAAATGATAAGCATGACCTTTCTGATATATACAGACTGAGTGGTATCGCGGATTGGATCAAAACACTTGAAGCTAAGGGTGATACACTTATCGGAAAAGAATATGATGAGCATGGTATAGAGGCTTCGGGAGGACAGGCGCAGAAGATAGCGATCGCAAGAGCTTTATATCGCGGCTCGGATGTAGTGATACTTGATGAGCCTACAGCTGCACTGGATCCCGTTGCAGAATATGATATCTATAAGCATTTCAATGAGCTGGTGCATGGAAGAACAGCGATATATATATCCCACAGGATGTCATCCTGCCGATTCTGTGACAGGATAATCGTGATAGCTGATAAGACTATAAAGGAAAGCGGAACACACGATGAGCTGATAGCTAAGGGCGGGATATACAAAGAGCTGTTCAGCGCTCAGGCCAAATGGTATGGTGAAAGGATATTTGGGTAAAGCAGATGAATCGATATACAGCTTTTGCCTATAAACGGGCGTGACGCAAAACGCTATAGCGAAAACCCCCGGCCTGGTAGTTCCGGGGGGTTTCTTATGCGAATATATAGAAAAGGGGAATCAATCGTTAAAGAATTCTACAGATGCAAGTTTCTCGGTTCCAAGATCCCACATAACGTCTACGGATTTATCTCCAAATTTAAATACGTAGCGCAGCTGTCTGGCATCATTTTCACCATAGTCTGTGTAATCGTAGTAAACTTCGTGTCTCTCACTTACAGGATCCTTGTAGCCGTAGAGACGTTCAAGCTCTGCTAAGACTTTGGGGAGATCTGTCTTAAGCCTTGATTCTGCCTCTGCATCAGAGAAACTTTTAAGGGAAGCAAAGTGTTCTCTTCCTCGAACGGCTACTGCGCCGATGGACGAATCAGCCATGTTTATAACTACGACATAATCGGTGCTGTTAGAAGAACCGCCAGCCTGTTCCCAATAGATAAAATACATATCATGGGACGAGCCAACAGAAGGGTCTGTGGCTGAGGGTTTGAATGCCTCTACTCTGGTGTTCCATCCGGAAGCCACATCCTGTCCGAAAAGCTTTTCAAGTTCCGGACGGGCAATGTTTACAAGCTCGGCCTCAGACACGTTTTCCAAGTTTACGTAGGGTGAGGGGACTTCGTCCGGGATTTCCTTAGCTTCCTGTTCCATTACGTAATCTTTCTTGGTGTTGTAGTCTATAAAAGTAAGAAGGTCCTCTTCTGACATGGTTTCGGGTAAGTGAAGCTTGTGGTCTTCTTCAACGTAACAAACGGATTTACCGTCCCATTCGGCTAAGGTTTCAACTCTTTCAACGTTTTCTTCGGGATACTTTCCTTCCGTATTATATTTTCTTTCCAATTCTGCTGCCTTAAGCGTTTCTTCGTCACTTAACTTTCTGCTGAAAGAGTCATCAATGGTTACACCGGTGTCATTTTCAAGATCCAGTTCGTATTCCTGCACCTCTTTTTCCGACATAGCTTCCAGACGCATCTGTACGGTCTGGAAACATGCGTAGGATGCGATACCTGTACATCCGAATACAACTGCACCGATGATTGCGGTTAAGGTGCCGGCGTATCTGAATCTAAAGTCACCGGCTCTTTTACCGCGTTTGCAGTTCTCGTATAATTCTCTCTTCATGCTGTTTGAAATCTCAATGTTTGAGAAAAGCTCTTTATCAAAATCATTCATATTCATATGCAACTCCTCCGTCATAGCATCTGCCAAGCTTAGAGAGTGTCTCTCTGGCTCTTTGCAGACGCTTTTTTACGGCGTGTTCCGATATTTTCAGGATGGTTGAGATCTCTTTAACGGAGTAGCCTTCCACGTAATAAAGGATCACGACGATCTTAAGTTTAGAATTTAGGTTCCATATAAGATCAAGCTTTTCTTTTTCTTCCATATCGAGTCCGTTAGTGATTCTTATGCTTTCATCCACCTCATCAAGAGGGATACCGGCATGTGTTTTATGAAATCGCAGGAACTCTCTGCATTTATTCTGTGATACTTTGATAAGCCAAGCTTTCTTATGTTCTTCGGAATGAAAGTGTGGGCGTTTGGTCATGTATGCTAAAAATGTTTCCTGGAGCACATCTTTCGTGTCCTGTTCGTTTTTCAGCATCAGGAAACAGATTTTATAGAGCATGTTACTGTAGTTTTCAATGGCCCGCTCTAAACTCGCATTCCTTTCTTCCTGGTTCATTTGTTGTCCTCCTTAAGTGCTAACAACAGGTCTTCGCGAATGGCCTTCACACTATATATGATTATAGACTCAAAAAGGTGACATCCGGAAAGTAAATTATAAACTAATATGTAATACTTCACTTTTTTGTAACAAATTTAAGATATAATATAAGCTAAACGAAAAGAAAACTATCCATAACATTAGTTGACAAGTAAAATGTGGTAAAATTAATACGATGGTTTTTCTTTTTTTGTGACTGATAAGGGGGCTGCGTTATGGATTTTGAAAAGATACTGTCGGGCTGCAAGTCCAAAACCTGTGTTCTTTCCGTGGAGTCGTATGCGGATGGTGGATATGGAAATATCCGGATCGTAGACGGCAACAAGGCGCATTATGATGATATGGCAAATACGCTGCATCATCCGTTTGTGCCGGATTCACCTTACGCGGAGTATTTCCCACAAAATAATAACTTTGAAGATTTTGTATACCGTTGCGCGATCATGGCACAGCCGGCCCATGCGTATGTGCCGCTGATGCAGATGGGGCTGTGGCTCAATATGTTCCTTCTGCCGCTGGAGTCGGACCGTGAAGGTATCGGATACTGTCTATACAGTTATGAAGTTTCTCCGGATGAAAACATTGATAAGCGGACGGATATTTCTGCAGATACCTCGGCAGCAGTTCTGAAGACATGTATCAAGCTGCGTGGTGCCGAAGATACACAGAAAGTGTTCCATGAGGTTATTGAAGATATCCGGCAGATCTGCGGCTCGGATCATTGCTGCATCCTGTTAACGGACCCCGAGACACGCAGCTGTATGAGTTTGTGTGAAGCCCATCGCGGTGCAGAAGGCTGGACGATGGAGAATTCCGGTTTTCTGAATGACGACTTTTATGATGTGGTGGAAACCTGGGATGAGACCATCGGATACAGTACGTGCGTGATCATAAAGGATGACCGTGACAGGGAATGGTTAAAGAGCGTAAACCCGCTGTGGTATGATTCCCTGCAGAAATCAGGTGCGAAAACCGTAGTATTGCTGCCTCTGGTGCATAACGGTGTAACTCTCGGCTATACTTGGGCCATCAACTTTGATGTGGAGAATACCGTCAAGATCAAGGAAACGCTGGAGCTGACCACCTTTTTCTTTGCGGCAGAGATCGCTAATCTGAAACTGCTGCAAAAACTGGAAGTGATGAGCTCTATCGATGCTCTGACAGGCGTTAAGAACAGAAATAAAATGAATGCGATGGTGGATGATATCGTTGCCGGAAACATAAAACTTCAGCAGCCGTATGCAGTGATATTTGCTGATCTGAACGGCCTGAAATCGATCAATGACATAAATGGTCACAGCGAGGGTGACCGTATCATTCGCAGTGCAGCAATGATCCTCCAGAAGGTGTTTCCGGACAGTGATGTGTTCAGAGCCGGTGGTGATGAGTTTATGCTGATAGTTCAGGGCACAGAGGAAGCGCAGATCGCGGAAAAGATCGGAGAGGTACGGGCAATGGTTGCGCAGGTCAAGGATCTGAGCCTGGCCATCGGAAGCTTTGTTGCTGAAGACAGCAACGAGATTTTACAGGCGATGAGGGTTGCAGATCAGGGAATGTATGCGGATAAGAAGGCATATTATGAGACGCATCAGGACCGCAGAAGATGATCCTTTGGGGACGGGGTTAAGGGCTCATAAAAAACCGGTTGGATATCTCCAACCGGTTTTTTGCGTTCTGAAATAAGCAGAGCTGAATTACTTTACGGGGATTACAGCTCCGTGGTACTTATCTTCGATGAACTTCTGGGTATCCTCCTCTAAAAGTGCAGCTACAAGTGTCTGGATAGCAGGGTTATCCTTATCCTCAGTTCTTACTGCAATGATATTTGCATAAGGACTGTCGGCGCCTTCGCTAAAGAGCCTTGCGGATGTGATACCTGCTTCAAGAGCCTTGTTGGTGTTGGTGATGAAGAAATCATAATCATCCTTTGTAGGAATGATCTGAGCAGAATCAAGCTCTACGATCTCGAGAGGCTTTACGTACTCAGTGATATCATCAACAGAAGCCGCAAGAGTATCTGCTACTGAGGGATCAAGCTTGATGAATCCGTTAAGCTCTAAGATACGAAGTGCTCTGTACTCATTGGTGGCATCATTAGGGATAGCTACTACAGCATTTTCAGGTATCTCCTCTGTGGAAGCATATTTGTCTGAATAAGCTGTGATAGGTTCTACGTGGATGCCGCCTGCGTTGACCAGATCAAATCCGTTAGCCTCTATCTCAGACTGAAGATAGGGATCATGCTGGAAATAGTTGAAGTCTATTTCGCCTGCATTGAGTTTTTCGTTTGTTGTAGAATCAGCTGCTGTGGAAACAAGTTCGATCTTGATGCCCTGCTCCTCAAGCTTCGGGATAACATACTCAATGATCTCTGAGTGAGGAACCAGATCCACGATTCCCTTCAAAACAACTACATCACCCTCGCCGGTTTCTTCTGTTGCTTCTGTTGCATCTGTTGCTGCATCTGTAGTTTCATCTGCAGTTGCTTCTGCCGCAGTCTCTGTTGCTGCCGGTGTTGCCGCATTCGCGTTGCTACCGGCCGCTTTGCCACAGCCTGTAAGGAGCATGGCTGCGCTCACCACCGATGCTGCTACTGATACTAATTTCCTGTAAGTTACGTTTTTCATGTTACTCCTCCTTCCTGTATCTGCTTCTTACAGATACAAATAAAATGTTTTATATGTAGTAACCGTATGCCCCAGCATACGGATATTACCGTTTAAATAAGATTGCGCTTCTTAAGTATCCTGTTGGATATTAGGTTTCCTGCGCCCTGCGTGATCTGCACCAGCACTACCAGGATATACACACAGGCGAATAATCTGTCATGCTGGAATCGCTGATAACCATAGCGGACTGCTATATCTCCGATGCCGCCTGCTCCGAACATTCCCGCAAGGGCTGTCATGGAGATCACCGCAATTACCGCAACCGTAAATCCTCTGATAAGTGACGGCAGCGTTTCCGGAATGACTACTTTGAAAACTATCTGACTTACCGTGCTTCCGATGGACTTAGCCGCTTCGATCTTGCCCTTATCGATCTCTAAGAGAGAGCTTTCCACGATCCTGGCATACATCGGTATGCAGCTTGCCGCAATGGCTATGATGCAGGCATTTGTTCCGTACGACTTTCCAAATATAAGTCTGGCCACCGGCACCATGAGGATTATCATTACCATCTGGGGAAGTGACCTCAGTACATTGATAAACCAACCGGATGTTGTATAAAGTATCCTCAAGGGAAAGAGCCCGTCGGGATTAGTGAGCGTTAGCAGTGTCCCCAATATCAGTCCGATGATCAGCACTATCACTGATGAGATGGCTGTAATGTAGAGCGTTTCCCGGATGGGAACCACAAGTCCTTTCCAAATCTCCGGATCGAAGGAGGCAACTATGACTTCCCATAATGAAGAATCCAAAAGACTCATATTCCTGCTCCTTCCTCAAAGTTATTATCCTGAAATTCTTTAAGCACCTTAGCAAAAAGCTCGCCTGTACGGCTCTTGGGGTTATTGAAGATGCCCTTTACGTTTCCTTTTTCAATAAATCTTCCTTCCTCAAGCACTGCCATATCTGAGCAGCTGTAGCGGATAGCGTCCAATTCATGAGTGATCATCAGGATCGTCACACCGCTTTTCTTGTTGATCTCTTTTAAAAGATCGAGTATCTGTAATGTGGTCTGAGGATCGAGAGCTGAAGTAGCTTCGTCTGATAAGATCACGTCAGGCCTGTTAACAAGTGCTCTTGCGATACCGACTCTCTGCTTTTGTCCGCCGGAGAGACCTCCGGGATATGAATCAAGCTTATCCGAAAGTCCCACAAGCTCTGCTACTTCATCAACCCGCTCTTTGATATTCTTCTTAGGCACACCTATGATCTCAAGCGGATAAGCTATATTCTTATAAACGTTTCTCGAATCGAAGAGGTTGAAGCTCTGGAAGATCATGGCGATCTTTTGTCTGTGTTTTAAAAGCTCCTTCTTGCCAAGCTTTAAGATGTCAACATCGTCAACCTTTATGCTTCCGCTGTCAGGTGTTTCCAGTCTGTTGATACATCTGGCCAGTGTGGATTTGCCTGCGCCCGAGAAACCGATGATGCCGTATATGCAGCCCTTTTCAATATCAAGATCAACGCCGTTTAAAACATTCAGACGTTCTCCGTGAGGATAAAAAGCTTTATGCAGATCTCTTATCTCGATATAACTCATTTTTATTCCTTTCTGCTCGTTTTAGCTGTATAGAAACAAATACAACTAGTGGAACATGCGCCAAAGTATAGTCTCAGAATCAGCTATCGTCTAATAGCATTTTTTTATTCTGACTATAAGGATTTGTTATAGATGCAAAAAACTGAGCTCTTGGGGACGGGGTTAAGGGATCATTATTAGCTTGACAATTGATCAGGAATATTGTAATCTCTGATAGCTAACAATGATAGCGTTCCGTTAATCCGGGGAAAAGAAATGCCAAGAGATAAGACATTAAGCCATGAAAAAGTCAGAAAGGCTGTAAAAGAAGAGTTTCTTGAAAAGGGTTATGAAGATGCTTCGGTCAGAAGCATTGGGGCCAGAGCCGGCATGACATCGGCAGGATTATATCGACATTATGCGGATAAAGAAGCTATGTTTAATGCTATGGTAGAGCCGCTTATCGAAAGTATAAATGAATGGACCACGAAACATACAAAGAAGAAGAATGACATTCTAGACGGAAAAGCGACCACGGATGAACTATTCGGAGAGACATTTGTTGATATGATCAAGGAAGTGATCCTTCCGAGAAGAGATGAGTTCATTTTACTTATTTCACGCTCTGCCGGAACCAAATACGAAAATTTTCTGCATGATTATGTTGAGGATAATCAAAAGGAATTCATGGAAGCGATAAGATATCTAAAAGAAAAAGGATATCAAGTCGCGGAACTTGGCGAGGAGGAATTGCATATGCTGCTTTCAGCATATCTGACAGCATGTTTTGAACCGATCATACATGATTACGAAGATGCAAAAGTTATAAAATATCTGAATACAGTACAGGATTTCTTCATGCCGGGGTGGATGAAGATAATGGGTATCAAGTAAGAAGAGCCGCAAGGCTCTTTTTTATTTATGTTAGCTATCGATTTAGGGTTAGCGATAGCTAACAAAAGTATGCAATGATTAACTATTAAACAATGGACGGATAACTGCGATTGATGAAAGGAGCATAGAACTGTCATGGATTGGATTTTAAGGATATTACCATCCGTTATAGTGGGTGGAATACTTGCAGTCATTATAGTTCTGATAATAATTAGCAAGCTAAAAGAGCGCAAAAAAGGAGGCTGTTGCTGCGGATGTCCGGGATGCACCGGAAGCTGTCCTCACTGCGCTGCGAACGTCATAAAGCAAAAGGAGGAAAATGATGAAGCTTAGTGAGATGCATGCAAGTACGCATGGAGTGGTGAAGAGATTGGGAAGGGATGACAGATTCTTAAGCAGGGTCACTTCTATCGGCCTTACAGAAGGTGCTGAATTTCAGGTGATAAAGAATGATAAAAGAATGCCGGTTTTGCTGTATGTAAGGGAAACCCTTCTGGCACTTAACCGGAAGGATTGTGAAAAGATTGAAGTGGAGGCAAGAGCATGAACCGTATAGCACTTTTGGGACAACCGAATTCAGGCAAATCAACTGTTTTCAATCAGCTGACCGGATCCAGACAGCATGTGGGAAACTGGCCGGGTAAGACAGTAGAAAAGAAGGACGGTACCTACAGTTATAAAGATAAAAAATACATGCTGATCGATCTTCCCGGAAGCTATGGATTATCCGGTAATTCTGATGAAGAAGTCATTACAGAGAAATTCATTAAGAGCGGAGAGGCAGACCTGATCTGTGTTCTGGTCGATTCATCTCAGTTGGAAAGAAGTATGTATATGCTCGCAGATTTTGCCGTTATGGATGTTCCGGCGATACTGATCCTGAATATGATGGATGTAGCTACAGCACAGGGAAAGAAGATAAATGAAAAGCAACTGTCTGAAAGACTCGGAATTCCGGTTCTTCCCTTTACGGCAGCTGATGGGAAGGGCTATGAAGACTTAAAGGAGCTTATCGAACAGGAATTAAAGTCTCCGCATAAACTGCTCACTAGGCCGGATATCGATTTAGAAGAAAGTATTATGGATAAGGGGAAAATGATCACGGACGTTAATGCAAAATATGCATGGGTCAGCAGGATGCTTGACGGCGTGACAACATCTTCCGCAAAGGAGTTTAAACTTTCTAAATTTGACAACCTGCTGCTTAAACCATTCTGGGGAAAAATAGTGACAGTCGGTATCATTCTTGTAGGTTTCATTGCAGCAATGATGATCATGTCGCCTTTTATGAGCGTGGCCGGTATGCTGCCTCAAATGCTTGGTGCTCCGATAGCAAATTTCCTTAATGGATTAAATGTTCATCCCTGGCTGGTATCCGTATTCAGTCTCCTGTTACCGAATACACTTTATTTCTGTATTTCAATGGCGTCATTTGTTTTTGGCGTAAATATTGTCTTTGGTTTCCTTGAGGAGATTGGATTTCTTGCAAGAGCGGCTTACCAGTTTGACGGAGCATTGTCAAAGTTAGGCCTTCAAGGTAAGGCGGTAGCCCCGTTACTCATGGGAATGGGATGTACGATCGGTGGTGCCAGCGGTACAAGGGTTATGGACAATTGGGGGCAAAAGATGCTTACGATGATGGTGGTATGGGCAGTACCTTGCGCATCTATCTGGAGCATAATCCCGGTTGTTTCCGGAATGTTCTTCCCTGCATGGGGAACAGTTCTTGTATGCCTGGGAATAATCGCCTATATCTTTGTGCTGATGTTTATAGTGTCTAAAGTTTTTGGTGGAAAACTTGTTCCTGAAGAGTCACGCGTTGGTATGATCATGGAGCTTCCTCCGTATCACAAAGCTCACTGGAAATATATCATCAAGGAGGCATGGATCAAGTGCTTCGATATGTTCCTGAGAGCACTTAAGACCGTAACACTTGTATCAGTTATCTTCTGGGTATTTTCCTACAGTCCTTCAGGCAATGTGGAAAGCAGCCTGTTATATAAGGTTGGAACTTTTATAGAGCCTGTAACAAAGTTTTTTGGAATGGGATGGCAGACCTTTATGGCATTTATCAGTGCCGCATTTGCAAAGGAGGCAGTACTTGGAACATTGAATGCTGTGTTTGCAGGACAGAGTAATGTCGCTGATGTGGCATTTAATGCAAGCTCGATCGGAGTGGACAGGGAGGCATTGTCTACGGTCATGACACAGACGATCTCGAAAGCTGAGGCACTTGCATTTATGTTTGCCAGCACATTCAGTGTTCCTTGTCTTATGGCTTTGTCAACTACATATAAGGAGTCACATTCTTTTGCATGGACAGCAAAAACTGCCGGATTTTATGTGGGTGCATCGCTTATTTTATCCTGCATTGTATATCATATCGCAGCGTTATTTTTAGGATAGACCAACGTTAAAGTTTGCTTCGATAAAACAGCTTGGAATTGGAACTGACAGGGAGGACATATAACTTGGGCAAGACGGAAAAATATGATCACATGAAGCTGATCAGGGAGTATGCAGGAGGGCATAAGAACCTGATCATACTGGGAAGGTGCCTGGCGGCTGTTAGCGCTGTAATGACACTGATCCCATATTATGAGCTTTGGAAGATAATCAGGACAGCAGTAAACGGTGAGAACTTAGATGATATTAAGGTGTATGCATGGTCTGCCGTTGCTTTGATCGTCGGAGCTTTGTTCGTATACATAATGGCACTTTTTTGTACGCATATAGCCGCATTTCGTGTGCAGGCCAATATGAGAAGCAGTCTGATGCGAAGGATCATCACACTTCCCCTTGGTGTCTTTGATGAAGATGGTACGGGTAAGATCAGAAGGATCGTAAACGATTCTACGGCCGCCACAGAGACGTATATCGCACATAATCTGCCGGATAAGACGGTTGCTGCGGTCACACCGGTGGGGTTGCTCGTACTGGTGTTTGCGTTTAACTGGAAGATAGGGCTCATGTGTATGATCCCGGCAGTTATTGGGTTTGCATGCATGATGTCTATGATGACTAAGGGCATGCAGGAAAAAATGAAAGAATACCAGGATGCGCTTGAGAACATGAGCAGTGAAGCGACCGAGTATGTGCGCGGTGTCCCGGTAGTAAAGACTTTCGGGCAGACCGTACATTCATTCAAGAGATTCAAAAGCTGTATTGACGGTTTCGGAAAGTGGGCAGCGGATTATACTCTGACACTCAGATTTCCTATGTCATTCTTTATGACATGCGTCAATGCCATATTTGCATTTATCGTGATCTCTGCTTTTGTGGTTACCAAGAATGGCGTGGATAATGCTGCTATCCTGAACATCATGTATTACATCATCATTACTCCGCTTGTAACGATCGCTCTTACCAAGATCGCATATTCCGGAGAGGCAGAGATGACGCTGATCGATGCTCTTAAGAGAGCGGATAAGATTTTGGAGATCGAGCCGCTCGCAGAAGGAGGATCGAACCGAAAGCCTGCTAATAACAGGTTTGAACTTAAGAATGTCTCATATCGTTATAAAGATGCAAACAGAGATGCGGTGAGTGATGTAACACTTTCGATAGAGCCCGGAGAACATGTTGCGTTAGTTGGACCGTCCGGCTCCGGTAAGACCACATTGGCAGAATTGATGGTCAGATTTTTTGATGTGACGAAAGGCGAGATCATGATAGGTGGTGTGAATGTAAAGGATCTTTCAACGAAGACACTTATGGATCTTGTTTCCTTTGTTTTTCAGGACAGCAGGCTGATAAAGAAATCGATTTTGGAAAATGTCCGGATGGCAAAACCTGATGCAAGCGAAGCCGAGGTTCTTGAGGCTCTTAGAAAAGCTCAGTGTATGGATATTATCGAAAAACTTCCTGATGGAATACATACGGTATTGGGAGAAAAAGGAACTTATCTTTCAGGCGGAGAGCAGCAGAGGATCACAATAGCAAGAGCTTTCTTAAAAGATGCTCCGATATTGATCCTTGACGAAGCAACTGCATTTGCCGATCCCGATAATGAGACGAAGGTTCAGGCTGCATTCGAAGAACTTTCAAAGAATAAGACTCTTATCATGATAGCTCACAGGCTCAGCACTGTTATGAATGCTGACAGGATATTCGTCATGGATGACGGAAAGTGTATCGAATCCGGAAACCACGAAGAACTGATGCATAAAGGCGGATTGTATAAGCATATGTTTGACGAGTATACCAGATCGATCGAATGGAAGGTGGGTGCATAAGATGATAGAGAGATTACAGCATAAATACGCACTTTCAAGACAGGGTGCGGTGGATATGGTCAAAGCATGTGTGAGTGTAACCGTCACAAATATCGTTCTTATGATGACAGCCGGGATCCTGTATACGCTTATAAAGGATCTTTTAGAGAATAACCTAAGCAGTGAACGGATACCGTTTTACATTACGGGTTGTGTGATCGTGCTGGTGCTTGTCTTTATCACCAACTTTATCCAATACAATACAACATTTCTGACTACCTATAGGGAGAGCGGAGTCAGGAGAACAACCATAGCAGAAAAACTGAGAAAGCTTCCTCTTTCTTACTTTGGGAAGAAGAATATCGCTGATCTTACCACAAATATCATGGGAGACTGTGCAACGATCGAAACGGCATCAAGTCACTGGATACCGGAACTGATCGGAGCAGTAATATCTGTATGCATCGTGGGAGTCAGTCTGTTCTTCTTCTTTGACTGGAGAATGGTACTCGCAAGTTTCTGGGTGATCCCGGTTGCATTCATCATTGTGACCACCTGCGCGGGAGCAGAAAAAAGAGCAGTACGGAAGAATCAGGCGGTTAAGCTGGAACTGGCGGATGGTATTCAGGAATGTCTTGAAGCTATACGTGATCTAAGAGCCAACAATGCACAGGACAGATACATGGAGGAACTTGACGGTAAGATCAAAAAAGTTGAGAAGTTTGCTCTGTTTACTGAATTAAAAATGGCGGTGTATGTCAATTCGGCGGCGATCATTTTAAAACTCGGTATAGGAACAACTGCAGTAGTTGGCGGAATGCTTTTTGCAAATGGAGATATAGATCTGCTTACATTCTTTATGTTTCTTATGCTTGTATCAAGACTGTATGCCCCGATGGAGATATCACTGCAGAACTTTGCTGCGATCATAGCGACCGGAATACAGTGTGAGCGCCTGGATGAAGTGCTCTCGCATGAGATACAGACAGGTTCGGAAGAACTGAAGAATGATGGTTATGACATTGTATTCGATCATGTCGGATTCAAGTATGACGACAATACAGACGTGCTTAAGGATGTAAGTTTTACTGCCAAACAGGGACAGGTAACTGCTCTTATTGGTCCTTCCGGCGGAGGAAAGACTACCATATCAAGGCTTGCAGCAAGATTCTGGGATGTGAGCGAGGGTAAGATCACACTCGGAGGAGAAGATATTTCCAAAGTGGATCCGGAAACTCTGCTTTCAAATTATTCGATCGTATTCCAGGATGTGACTCTGTTTAATAATTCGGTTATGGAAAATATCAGGATCGGCAGGAATGGAGCTACGGATGAGGAGGTCATGGAAGCTGCGAGACTTGCTAACTGTGATGAGTTTGTAAAGCTTCTTCCCGATCAGTACAACACAAATATAGGAGAGAACGGAAGCGAACTGTCCGGTGGAGAAAGACAGAGGATCTCCATAGCAAGGGCATTTCTTAAAAATGCACCTGTGATACTTCTCGATGAAGCAACTGCGTCTCTTGATGCAGAGAATGAAACGGTGATACAGGAAGCTTTGTCCAGACTGATAAAAAACAAGACAGTTATGATCATTGCTCATCGAATGAGAACTATTGCGAAAGCAGATCACATTGTTGTACTTAAGGACGGGACGGTTGCCGAACAGGGCAGTCCTGAATATTTGTCAGGATATGACAGCATATATAAAAGAATGACTGCACAGCAGCTCATTTCGCAGAACTGGACAATGTAACTAAAAAATTTTAATTACGAGGTATGGAAATGAATAATCGTTTGAATGCAAAAGATCTTATCAATGTAGGAATCTATACAGCCATAAGTGCCGTAATATGTTGCCTTGTAGCTATGACGGGCGTAATACCGATCATGATGGTATTGCTGGTCGTATTTGTGCCGATCCTGACCGGGATCCCTTATATGATGTTTCTGACTAAAGTAAAGAAATTCGGAATGATCCTGATATTGAATATCCTTATGGGGGCATTAATGTGGGTTACAGGCATGAGTTATTACGCATTGATCGTGGGAACGATAACCGGACTCATCGCTGAGCTTATTTATCGTATCGGTAAGTACAGCAGCAAATGGCATGGGATAATCGCATATGCAGTATCAGGGCTTTATTGCTGGGCAAATTATCTTGGTATCTTCTTTAATGCAGATGCCTATTTTTCGACAAGACAGAATTTCGGACAGGACTACATTGATGCGGTCACAAAAATGCTGCCCACATGGATGTGTCCGGTTCTGCTTGTTGTAGATCTGCTTTGCGGGGTGATAGGCGGATGGATCGGATCTAAGGTATTAAAGAAACATTTTGAAAAGGCAGGGATTGCCTGATCATGGAGTACAGAATTGACAGAGATGTTCATTCGCTTTTAGATCCACGCACAAAACTGCTTCTTCTTTTTACAAGCTCTGTGTTTGTGGTCGGAAATGCCGGTGAGAAATGGATGTTTGTTTTCTACTGGATACTGGTTTTCCTTCCGGTTTTGCTTTTGTTTATCGAGAAAGAATGGAAGGCGGGGATCATCTCCATAGCGATCTATATTGCAAGTTTTTATGCTCAGAAGTCACTTCAGCATGATCTTACAGTTTTTGAATCTGCTCTTGCGTTGATGCTGTATATCATTACGAAGATACTCCCGACTGCCATTCTTGCCAGATATATCGTAAAGACAACGAAAGTATCGGAATTTCTGGCTGCCATGAACCGAATGCATGTGACTGATAAGCTAACGATACCTGTCAGTGTGATCTTCAGATTTTTTCCTACTGTCATGGAAGAGTCAAAATCCATAAATGACGCTATGCGTATGCGTGGTGTGGAGATGGGGGCCGGGAAAGCAGCTGAAGCAGTTGAATACAGAATGGTTCCACTCATAGCATCATGCTCGATCATAGGAGAGGAATTGTCTGCAGCAGCTATGACAAGAGGGCTTGATGTGGGGAAAAAGAGAAGTTGTATATGGAATATCAGCTTTGGATTTCCTGATGTCATCATTATCACATTATGCCTTATCTGCTTTATATGGTGGATAGTCGGAAGGTTTTATATATGATCAATTTTACCAATGTATCCTTTCAATATACCGAAGAGAGGGATTGCCTTAAGAATATTGACTTGACTATAAACGACGGAGAAGTGGTTCTTGTATGCGGACCATCAGGCTGCGGAAAATCTACGCTTGTTCGATGTGTTAATGGTCTTATACCTCATTATTATCAGGGCAGGATGACCGGTAGTGTTACGGTTGGTGAAACCGATGTATCAAAGACAACTTTAAGAAAATTATCAAGACATGTAGGTACGGTCTTCCAGAATCCCAGAAGTCAGTTTTTTAATGTCGATACGACAAGCGAGCTGGCCTTTGGCTGTGAAAACTTTGGTATAGATCCGGGGGATATTGAACAAAGGATCAATGCGGTCGTAAACAGACATGATCTCGGAAAGCTGATGGACAGAAGCATCTTTAAACTGTCCGGCGGTGAAAAACAGAAGATCGCGTGTGCCAGCATTGCTGTGGAACCGATCGATACTGTCATACTGGATGAACCGTCGGCAAATCTTGATCATGCAGGTATCTGTGAACTTCGCAAGATGATCGAAGCATGGAAAGAAGAACATAAGACAATACTCATTGCAGAGCATCGGATATCATATCTCTTTCCATATCTGACACGGGCATTGCTTATGAATAGCGGAGAGATCGTAAAGGAATTCAAGGCAGAAGAGATCAGGTCTCTTTCGGAGGAGGAACTCCACAGACTGGGACTTAGAGCGGAAGAATTGCAGGATCCGGCAGATATAAGCATTGATATGGAAGAGGGAAAAACCAACGATAACAAGATGGTATTGTCGAACATGAAATATTCCTATAAGGGTGAACAACCCGTGTTTGACATTCCGCAAATGGAACTTCCAAAGGGAGAGATCATAGGAATAACCGGTACTAACGGCGCAGGAAAATCAACATTCTTAAGATGCTTATGCGGCCTGGAACGATCCTGTAAAGCGGTGCTAAAGGTTGATAATGAGGTCTGGAACAACAAGATGAGGCGTCGAAATATATATATGGTCATGCAGGATGTGAATCATCAACTGTTTACTGACAGTGTCCTTGATGAAGTGATGATATCGCAAAAAACTGAGAACAGAGAAGAAGCGCTGGAAATCCTCGATTCACTGGATCTTAAAGAATATGCGGATAAGCATCCACTCTCATTATCGGGAGGACAGAAACAGAGAGTGGCAGTTGCTTCAGCAATAGCCTCAGGCAGAAACATAATCCTGTTTGATGAGCCTACGAGCGGATTGGACTATTCACATATGCTGCAGGTATCAGTGCTGTTAAAGAAACTTCGTGACAATGGAAAAACAGTGATCATGGTTACGCATGACATAGAACTTATCAAGAATGCGTGTACGGTCGTGATACCTTTTGCCCGCTTAAAAAAGTAAAATCTTTTGTCAATTTACAAGGAGGTTAATAAGAAAACAGATCATAAAAACCGGATGACACAGTTTCAATAAAAACATCAACTTAAGAGAAAGGAGAAATCAAAATGAATTGGAGCAAATTGGGTATTTTCGCAGGAGGAGTATTGGTTGGGACAGCCGGAGTTAAGCTTCTGTCAAGCAGAGATGCCAAGAAGGCTTATACGCATTGCACCGCAGCGGTTCTTCGGGCAAAGGATGTTGTTGTAGATCAGGCAACGACCCTTCAGGAAAACTGTCAGGATATTTACGAGGGGGCAAAGCGTATCAATAATGACAGGGCCCGGAAGGAACAGGATTCTGAGATCAAAGATGAAATCATCGAAGAAGATGCCAAAGAAGATACTGAAGATAACTTCGAAGCATGAATGGAGAGTGTGAGTAATGAATGCTGTTATAAAACATGATATTCCCGGAAGGATGCGCATTCATTTTAAGAAGCCGCGGTTTAGTTTTAGAGAGGCGGATACACTTCTTTATTATCTTGAAAGCTTTGAGTGTATAGATAAGGCGACTGTTTATGAACGTACAGCTGATGCTGTTATCAGGTATTCCGGAAGTCGTGATGAGATCATAAAGATCATACGCGAGTATTCGCCTGATAAAACAGAAGTGCCGGAAAGCTTTTTCGAAAGCTCTGCAAGGGAGATGAATGCAAAGTATTATGAAGATATCGTAATGTCGATCGTATGGCATTACGGAAAAAAGCTGTTTTTGCCGGCACCGGCAAGGACAGCTTTGACTTGCATAAAAAGCCTGCGTTATATCTGGCGGGGCCTCAAGACGATCTCTGAGAAAAAACTCAAAGTAGAATTACTCGATGCAGTAGCAATAAGTGCATCTGCATTGGTAAAAGATTTTTCTACGGCCGCATCGGTAATGTTTTTGTTGGATATAGGAGATAGTCTGGAGGAGTGGACACATAAGAAGTGTACAACAGATCTGGCAAGACAGATGTCCCTGAACATCAGCAAGGTTTGGAAAATCGAGAATGAGCTTGAGATACAGACGGATGCAGATAAGATCAAAACCGGGGATCTTATAGTGGTTCGAATGGGGAATATTATTCCATTCGATGGTGTAGTAGTACAGGGAGACGGAATGATTAATCAAGCCGCCATGACCGGAGAGGCAATTCCGGTAAGAAAAGCAGAAGGCGCAAGCGTATTTGCCGGAACAGTTGTAGAGGAAGGTGAGGTAACGATACGAGTAACCGCTACAGGTGGAAACGGAAGATATGAGAAAATCGTCCGTATGATAGAAGAATCTGAAAAGCTGAAATCAGGACTGGAAAGTAAGGCAGAAGGACTTGCGGACAGACTTGTTCCATACACTTTTGCCGGTGCCGTGTTGACATACCTTTTTACCCGAAATATCTCAAAGACCGTATCTGTACTGATGGTTGATTATTCATGTGCGCTCAAACTTGCCATGCCTATTTCTGTATTGTCTGCGATCAGGGAATCAGGAGAACATGGAGTTACTGTTAAGGGCGGAAAATTTCTGGAAGCAGTTTCCGAAGCGGATATGATCGTGTTTGACAAGACGGGTACGCTTACGAAAGCACAGCCTGCTGTAAAAGCAGTAATCTCATTTAATGGAGAGGATCGTGATGAACTTCTGCGTGAGGCTGCGTGTCTTGAAGAGCATTTTCCGCATTCCATAGCGAACGCAGTAGTAAAAGCTGCATCAGATGCACATCTTACACATGATGAACTGCATACTAAGGTTGAATATGTTGTGGCACATGGGATATCGTCGGAAATAAACGGCCGTCGGGCTATTATCGGCAGCTTCCATTTTGTCTTTGAGGATGAGGGAGCGACCATACCGGAAAATAGAAAAGACGAATTCGATCAGCTGCCGGATGAATATTCTCATCTGTATTACGCAAAAGATGGAAAGCTTGCTGCTGTGATCCTTATAGAGGATCCTGTCCGGGATGATGCGAAAGATGTTGTAAGTGCACTAAAAGATACAGGTATAACCCGTATCGTCATGATGACAGGTGACAGTGAGCGCACGGCCAAACGGATCGCTGATATAGTCGGTGTAGATGAATATCATTCAGAAGTGCTTCCCGAGGATAAATCCCGATATGTGGAGGATAAGAAGAAAGAAGGTTTAAAGGTGATCATGGTAGGAGACGGGATCAATGACTCTCCGGCACTCTCCGCTTCCGATGCAGGAATTGCGATCAGTGAAGGGGCAGAGATCGCCAGACAGATCGCAGACATCACGATAAGCTCAGATGACCTTCATAGTCTGGTTGTATTAAAGAAAATGAGCGATCGGCTGATGGAGAGGATCCGTTTCAATTACAGAACGATCGTTGGATTCAATACCGGTCTTATCATACTGGGATTATTGGGTGTTTTCTCGCCGGGAACATCAGCTCTTCTGCATAATGCTTCGACCATAGCAATTGGTGTTAAGAGCACGACGAAGTTATTGAATTGACATATCGATCGGGATGTGATAGTTTATACGTGTACGCTAACGATGTTAGCGTACAATGTTAGCGGAGGAAATATGCCGAGAGATAAAACGATAAACCATGCAAAGATCATGGCGGCGGCCAGAGAAGAATTTCTGGAGATGGGATTTGAAAAAGCTTCCATGCGAAAGATAGGGGAGCGCTGCGGGATGACTGCAGCCGGGATATACAGGCACTGTCGTGATAAAAGTGATCTGTTTGACCAATTGGTCAAACCGGCGGTAGAAGATTTAGAAAGATATTCCCGTGCACATATCGCCCGATATGATGAACTTTTAAAAAAGAAAAGAAAAATGGTATGGATGGACTCCCATATAGATATTATGCGTGAACTAATATATCCCAATATGGATGATTACTATCTTCTCATTGTAAAGTCGCAGGGGACAAGATATGAAACTTTTCTTCATGACATAACAGAACAGATACAGGATGAGATGCTGAAATATATGAAACGCTTAAGGGAGACCGACGAAAAGATACCGGAGATCGTACCGAGGGAAATGCATCTTCTTGTAACAGCGTATATTACAGCACTTTTCGAACCGGTCATACACCGCTATTCGTATGAAGAAGCGATCAGTGCATTGAAAACATTGGAAAACTATTTCCTTCCCGGATGGAAAAAGTTATTCGGGAGATAAAACAATTAAATATTGGTCACAGTATTCACCGTCTGTCTTCGCATTTTGAAGGCAGGCGGTGAATTTGCGATAAGGGTTAGTTAACGATAGAAAAAAGTGTTAACAAAACAAAGGAGAAATAAGATGAGCAGCAATGCAGAAGCAAAAAAAAGAAACAACTGGTTCGGGACAATGCTTTCCTATGCAAAGGGTAGCGGAGGCAGACTTGCAGTATCGGTAATCTTTTCCATGATCAGCCTTTGTGCGGGGCTGGTACCGTTTTTTTGCGTGTACAGAATATTGGATCTGTATATCAGTGGTATGTTGGATGGAACAGGTATTACGAAATGGAGCCTGATAGCAGCTCTGATGTATCTGCTAAAGGTAGTCTGCTTCGGTATTTCCACCGGAATCTCCCATTATGTGGCATTTAACGTACTGGAGGGAATGCGTCTGAAAGTGGCGGATCTTTTCCTGCGGGCACCACTTGGGGAAGTCTATTCACATTCGATCGGTGAGATCAAAGGCATCATCGTGGATAAGATCGAAGATATCGAACCACCTTTGGCCCACGTTGTACCGGAAGGCGCGGGGCACATCCTGCTTCCGATAATCAGTTTTATAGCGCTTGCGATTATCGATATCCGCATGGCGCTGGCAGCCCTGGCAGCATTTCCGTTCGGACTGATATTTATGATCCTGACCTTTGTGATCAGTGGAAAGAATATGACTAAGTATCAGGAAGCCAATGCACATATGAGCAGCGTTATTGTGGAATATGTTGAGGGTATTGAGGTGATCAAGGCCTTTGGAAAAAGCGGCGTGAGTTATGAAAAATTTGCCGGTTCGATAAAGAGCTACAGGGATTTTGTGATCAAGTGGCTGGAATCCACATGGTTTACGATGAAAATGGCATTTGCCTTTATGCCGGCGACATTGCTGGGAATGGTGCCGCTCAGTGTTTATCTTGTATCAAAGGGAGATATCACCGTTTCGCAGATGGCTCTGGGCGTTATGCTGGCAATGTCGATGGTTGTCAGTATGGCAAAGCTGGAGATATTCTCAAACGGACTGCGTCAGATGGAATATACAGTAAATGAGATACAGAAACTCTTTGATATGAAATTACTGTCGGAACCTGAAAAAGAAAGTAAGCCAAAGAGTTATACCATCGAAATGAAAAATGTTCATTTTACTTATGATCCTGAAGAGGGAGAGGTGCTGCACGGAATAGACCTTGTTCTGAAAGAAGGAAGCTTTACTGCATTGGTTGGACCAAGCGGTGGAGGAAAATCAACCGTGGCGAAGCTGATCGCAAGATTTTGGGATGTCAGCGAAGGCAGTATAAAGATCGGTGGGATCGATATTCGTGATATGAAGATCACGAGCCTTGCAGATCTGGTCAGCTTTGTAACGCAGGATAACTTTTTGTTCAGCTGCTCGATAATGGAGAATATAAGGCTTGGAAAACCGGGAGCAACGGATGAAGAAGTAAAGCAGGCGGCAAGAGCGGCGTGCTGTGAGGAATTCATATTAAAACTCCCGAACGGATACAATACATCCGCCGGTGAAGCAGGCAAACGACTTTCGGGCGGAGAGAGACAGAGGATCGCAATCGCCAGAATGATGCTTAAGAATGCACCGATCATTATCCTGGATGAAGCAACTGCATTTACCGATCCGGAAAACGAAACAAAGCTTCAGGAATCGATCGCTAATCTGACTAAAGGGAAAACGCTCTTAGTCATTGCACACAGGCTTTCAACGATAAAGAATGCAGATAATATCGTATTACTGAATGATGGAAGGATCGAAGCTTCCGGGGATCAGGAAAAACTTCTTGCCGGATCACCTTTGTATCAGAGAATGTGGCAGGCACATATCGGAGCCAGAAACTGGGCTGCGGGAAATGTAAAGGAGGCATGAGATGTTTAAGACAATAAAGAGGATCATTGACTGGTGTGGTGATTTTAAAGCAAGCCTGTATATCGGTTTTGTATTTTCGTTTTTAGGTTCCTGGGCGGCAGCGGCTCCGGTAGCATATTCCGGATTTCTGATAGGAAGGATAGTTAAAGAAATTCAGGGTGGAGGCAAGATCGATCCTAAGCTTTGGAAAAGCAGTCTGCTGATCATGTTGGGGCTGGTCGCAGCTAAGTTTCTTATGGATTATTTGAAGGCAATATTCCATGAGAAGATCGGATATGAACTGGTAGCCCGCGACAGGCTAAAGATCGGAGAAGTGCTGAAGCGTGTATCTCTCGGATACTTCCAGAGTAATGATACAGGGGCTATTTTAAACGCGATCACTACAGGACTCGCTACTTTGGAAAATATGGGTATCCGTATGGTAGATGGTTTTGTGGGAGGATATCTGAATTTTTTATGTGTATTTATGTTTTTGCTATTTGTAAATATAAAAGCAGCATTGATCTCGTTGCTGGGTGTGGGGGTATCTTTTATTTTTCTTGTTATGATATCGAAACACAGTCTTAAAAACACAAAGGTACTTAATGCTGAGAATGAAAAGCTTACAAGGGCAGCACTGGAATATACCCGTGGATTGCCGATCGTAAAATCCTTCGGAATGGAAGGAGTATCGATCAAAGCATTTAAGGAAGCATGTGCAAGCGGAAAAAAGATAGCATTAAAGATAGAATGGGGATTTATCCCTTATAATTGCCTGCATCTGCTGGCGCTTCGCCTGGCAAGTGTTTGGATGTTCATTACTGTAATGTATGCAGGACTTGCGGGAGAAATGGAATTTGAGATGGTGCTGATCGTTGCACTTCTTTCACTTTCGATCTTTAATTCGGTGGATCCGATCGCTGACAGCGCGCATGTATTATCCGTGATCAATAATGCGTTTGATAAGATGGAAGTGTTTTCGGAAGCAGGTCTGCTTGATGCGGACGGCAGGGATATTTGTCCTGAGCATTATGGGATCGAATTTAAGGATGTCTCATTTTCATATTCCAATGCGAAAACTACAGAAGACAGGGTGGTGTTGAAAGATGTTTCGTTTACCATCCCCGAAGGGAAAACAACAGCGATCGTAGGTCCATCCGGAAGCGGTAAAACAACGATCTGCAATCTGATCGCCAGATTTTATGATGTGACAAAAGGAGAGATCAGAGTAGGGGGAACGAACGTCCGTGATTACAGTCTGGACAGCCTGCTTTCAAATATATCCATGGTATTTCAGAATGTATATCTGTTCAATGATACCATCCGTGCGAATATATGCTTCGGACGTGAAGGGATCACGGAAGAAGAGATGATAGATGCGGCGAAAAAAGCGCGCTGTCACGATTTTATAATGGAACTTCCAAACGGTTATGACACAGTAATAGGAGAAGGTGGAGGAACGCTTTCGGGAGGACAAAAACAGCGAATCTCCATTGCAAGAGCTATACTGAAAAATGCTCCCATCATCATATTGGATGAGTCTACTGCAAGTATTGATCCTGAAAACGAGCATCTGATCCAGGGGGCCCTGACAGAATTGTCCAAAGGAAAAACTGTGATCATTATTGCGCATCGTCTGGCAACGATCGAGGCTGCTGATCAGATCCTGGTTGTGGATGAAGGAAAAATAATTGAAAAAGGAAGACATGAGGAACTGGTTGAGCTGGGCGGTAAGTATGCGGGATTTATAAAGATACGTCAGGAGGCGGAAAATTGGCAGATAGCATAATGTCAAAAAATACCAAATCGTGAAGACGAAAATATTGCGATATAATAGTGGAGGTGCAATACGAGAACGATTCCGATAGCAGATTATATTTGAGGCGGTATATGTTAACGAATATTATTCCTCTAATATGTGTTATTGGATACATCATTATCTGCTGATTAAAAATTCTCCTTTTGAAAAGGAAAAGGCAATATGATTCGCAAAAATGAGCCTCTAACCCCGTCCCCAAGGGATCAATTTATATTGATATTCGTTGCCGCCGGACTGATACATGTATTGGAAGATGCTTTTCATAATGTGCCGGATCCGGATTATTCTGTTGTTACATTCATATTCTGTATAATGCTGATAATCTATCCGCTGCTCCTGCTGTTCTGGATGATAAGTATCCACACAAGATTGTTGCCGTCGAGATCACGCAATTATATGTTTGCGGCGGCTTTGCTCATGATACTGTATCTTGGACTGCGTGCCTTCAGGTACAGGATCGCCGATTCGCCTATAGGATTGAGGTACGGCTGGTATGCTTATTATGTACCGATGATACTGATGCCAACGCTTTTTCTGATGGTATGTATAAGGAGCGGAAAGGGAGCTAATACGAAATTTAATGAACGGCTGCTGCTGATACCTGCGATTTTACTGGCAGTGATAGTAATGACCAATGATCTGCACCACGGGGTCTTTGTACCTAAGCCGGAAACTCTTGTGCTGATAGGGAGCGGCGGTACATATACCTATACTATCCTGTTCTATCTGATCTATGCCTGGATCATACTTTCAATAATAATCGGTGTTGTGATATTGCTCAAAGAGTGCGGCCGCGGTCATGACAAAAAGACCCTGACAGAGGTCATAGGAGTTATCGTCATTTGGATGATACTGCTGCAGCTGCATAATCTTAAGCGTTTATTCGAGTTCATCCCTCCCTGGGAAACTCCTGAGATCAACATATTCAGCATTATTGCAATTTTCGAAATCTGTATACGCAAGAGATTGATACCTTACAATGAAAACTATACAGGCTTTTTCTCCAAACTGCCTATGCCGGTTATGATCACCGATAAGAAATATGCACCGGTATACCGTTCGGCGGGTGATATGGATCCGGACAGGGAACAGCTGGAAATGTCATTGAAAGAAGCGGTCTATATCGGAACGGATCATAAACTTTCGGGAAAGAGTATCAACGGAGGTTTCGCTTTCTGGATAGAAGATGAGAGTGAGGTGGTCCGTGCCAACGAGAAGCTCAGGGAAGCCAACGAGCTGTTGGAAAGCGAGAACACGCTGATAGAATATGAGAATAAGCAGAAGGAAGAGAATGCATATGTCTCGTCACGTCACCATATCTATCATGACATAGCCGAGAAAATGTATCCTTACCAGACGCGGATAAGGGATATGCTAAGCGATATTAAACCCGGTGATCCGGATTTCCGCGAGGCGATCGCATATGTATCCGTACTGAATGCCTATGTAAAGCGAAAGACCAATTTCCTTTTGCTTGCTTCCGAAGCAGATAAAATATCCATGAACGAGCTGTATCTTGCGATCTCGGAATCGGGCAGGTATCTGTCATACGTTGGTCTAAAGACTTCTGTGGAAGAGAGCGGAACGAAGACGGAGCTTCCTGCGGAAGCACTGATAGCATTGTATGACAGCTTTGAGATACTGGCAGAAAGCATGATAGGTGAAGGAAAGCTTCTGATGGTATCCTTTACACCTGACGGGCTTAAGCTTGCCTGCGATATCAAAAAACTTCCACCTGCAGAAGTGCCGTCATATCTTGAAACTAATATTAGCGAAGACATACTCTATATCACTCTTCGTATACCGACGGGAGGTGAGGCAGGATGACGATACTTGAAGCCATGCAGACACCCCTTAGGGAGATATTGATAACGGGACTTATGATACTGCTTCTTTTGCAGGGATATCTGATGCTTGCGTTTATAGGACTAGATAGGAAAAACAGGATGAATATAGCCGGTGTGATACTGTTTGCTGTAGAGTTCCTTATCTTCTTCCTTGCACTTGATACTGTATTCCATTATGCGGAACCGGAAAAACCTCGTACCTGGCCCGTGTATGTCATGGCCTTTCGCGGGCTGCCGGCTGCTTTGCTGACAGTGTTTGAACTGATCTGCGTGGCAGCAGTGGTGACAGGATTTATAAGGCTTAGGAGATCGCAACGTGAGAAGCTGACATACTGGGCAGTGAAAGAGACCATAGACTTGCTACCGGCGGGAGTCGCATTTGCCGAAGAAAACGGAAGCGTGGTACTGGCGAACCTTACGATGAACAGAATAGCAGGTCAGAAGAGCGGCAGGACTATCCGTAATACAGAGTTGCTCCCGAAGGAGCCGGTATATAATGACGGAGAGAAGACCTGGCAGTTTATTCATGAGAAGATAAGTGAAGGAGGAAAGGATTATCTGCAGCTTACCGCCACGGATATCACTACGCAGGCAAAGATAAACGAAGAACTGAAGGGTAAGAATACTAAACTAAAGGAGATCAAAGAACGTCTTGAGATATATAACCGCACGGCAGAGCAGCTGATCATCTCGCAGGAACTGCTGAATGCCAGGATGCAGGTGCATAATGAGACAGGCCATGTGCTGTTAGCCAGCCGCAGATATATGGATCATCCGGATGCGGTGGATGAGGCAGCACTTCTGAATGTTCTTCAGATAACCAATGCGTCGCTTTTGCGTGAATTTGAGGAAGATGATACCACGCGCGATCCGCTGACGGAAGCAATGGAGATGGCGAGAACGATAGGTGTTAAGGTAGCGCTTGGCGGAGTGATACCTGCGGACGGAGCGGCAAGGAATATTTTGGCGGTCGCTATAAATGAGTGTGCGACAAATGCCAGAAAACATGCGGACGGAGACCTGCTTAAGGTATCAACCGAGGAGCAGGACGGCGGACTGTGCATTACGGTTGTGAGTAACGGTGAGTCTGCGGATAAGAAGGTATCAGAAGGAGGCGGACTGTCTTCACTGCGTACGCTTGTGGAAAATGCAGGGGGCACAATGGAAATATGCAGTACCGATCCGTTTACTCTGATGATAGTTTCGAAAAATGGTTCCCAGGAGTGATGCAGAAGATAGTCTTAAGAGTTATGATCTGAATCAAGGAACTGTTACTTCCTGTGGGAGTTTAAGCATGAGCAAAAAGACAAGAGTAGTGATAGCGGACGACCAGTATGTGGCACGCGGATTTTTTGAAATGTATGTAAAGATGTCGGCAGACTATGAGCTGGTGGCTTCCTTTTCCTCTGCAGAGCAGGCGGTGGATTATTGCAGGCGTGAAGGTGCGGATCTCGTGATCATGGATGTGATGATGAAGCAGGGACTGGACGGACTGACCTGTGCGGAGACGATCAAGAACAACGATTCTTCGATACGCATTATACTTGCCACGTCCACTGCGGAATATAAATGGATAGATAAAGCAAAAGAGGCAGGCATCGAGAGCTTCTGGTTCAAGGAGTATGACGACAGATCCCTACTGGAAGTCATGGACCGCACCATGAAGGGGGAGTCCGTATATCCCGGTTTTCGTCCGGATCCGATGCTGGGTGATGTCAGCAAGTCCGCTCTTACCGAACGTGAGCTTGAAATACTTCGTGAGCTCACTACCAACCGCTCAAATGAAGAGATAGCGGAGAAGTACAATATCTCACTCTTTACGGTCAAGCGGCATATACAGAATATGTTGAACAAGACAGGCTTTTCCAACCGCCTTGAACTGGCTGTGAACGCCAAGGCCTTGGGTCTCGTCGTCCACGACGACGACCGGACAGGGAACAGAGGATGAGGATGAA
>JAEEGL011988502.1_pt1 | contig 46839 bp, 41 predicted proteins | sample 9134231 | NCBI WGS metagenome assembly JAEEGL01 (sample SAMN16246548, study PRJNA631951) | gut metagenome | biome: gut microbiome; feature: rumen; material: fiber-attached | host: Bos | place: Iran: Karaj | collected 2018-10
TCAGTTTATTGATAATAAAGCGTTTGATATCCATGGTCCTCAGCCTTTCAGCGCTTCCTTCAGCGCTTTAACGTAATTGCGGGAGATGATGATCTTCTCGCCGGAGCTCAGCACCGCCGTGAACCTTCCGTTCAGCGCGGGCTGGATCGAGCGGATCTTCATCAGGTTGACGAGCATGGGCTTGGATACCCGGAGGAAATGCTTCGCCTTGAGCATCTCCTCCAACTCGTATATGCGGTATGAGGTCTCATAGACCCGTTTTTTCGTATAGAGAAAGGTCTTGCCGTCCACCGATTCGATGTAGCAGACGTCCGTCACGGCGACCTCGTACTGCCTTTCGTCGGCGGAGGCGGTCAGGCTGCCGGAGCGGGATTTGGCGAAGGCCGCGATATCCCGCACCTCCTCCGTTACTGCGTGGCAGCGGATGAGGACCAGCTCCTCCTGCTCTTTCCCGGTCTGTTCGATCCGTACGTTCATTTTGCTTCGGGGCGGTCAGTAAATTTCATCGACCCTGAACTCGCCCTCGCCTTTCAGATAAGTATCAAAGAACCCCAGCACCAGCGAATTGACGATCGTCAGCGCCTCCGCGGTATCGCGCTCGCCCGTTCCGAGCTTCTTCCCCAGGAAGGGGGAGGCCAGGGGCAGATCGGTGAAGTCCATATGCTTCGTATCTCGCAGGGTCGTCGTGAACCCCTCGGCCGCGCTGCGGATCAGCACGTCGTTGGGATAGCGCAAGCCCTCCGACAGGTCCTTCTTAAGCTCATTATACTGTTCCCAGTTCACAAATTCAAGCACCGGAACGGTATACGGCTCCTCGCGGACGGTGAGGGTATCGTTTTCAACGCCGGTGTATTCCCCAAGCATGGTGCCGTCCAGGTCGATGACGGCGGAAACGTCGCTCCGCACCCTGCCGGTCTCGACCGCCGCGGCTCCGCCCATAGAGTGGCCCATAACGCCGATGCCGGCGGCGTCGATCAGGCGAAGCACGGTCGGGATCGCCCCGGCATTTTCCTTTTCGACGTGCCAGTTCTCTCCCGCCTCGCCTTTTCCGGCGGCGGCCTTGAGCTCGTCTATCACGAAGCAGATATCCGGGGTGCGGATGCCCATCCATTCGACGTAGCGCTCATACTGCCTTTCGGCCTTGAGGTCGGGGCGCATCTCGCGGATGCTCTTCATGAACGCGCCGGAAACAATCACGCGCTTCCCGCGGGAATTCTTCGTGAACATCGCGTGATGCGGATGATCGAGGGCGGCGACGACGTAACCGTTGGAGGCCAGCTCCTCATAGGTGGAGCCGTTGCTCTTATAGAATCCGAAGGCCCCGTGGGAGAAGATCACGAGCGGGAAGCGCTCCGTCCCCTCCGTTTCCGGATAATAGAGATGCACCGGAACCTCGCGGGGGGCGCCGGCCTTCTCGAAGGGATCGTTCCTCTTCCGATCGATCAGGATGACCTCGACCTCCTTGACAGCATAGCTGCCGCTGACGGGCAGGCCGTTGTAATTGCTGAACAGAATGCGATTGAGAAGCTTTTCGAATACAGAACTCATTGTGGACCTCCTAATGATGATTCAAACGGTTTGGCGGGCGCTATCGCCTTTATTCCTGATACTCCTTTTTCGCGAGCCAGCCCCGGAAGAGGCCGCCCTCGAAAGCGGAGACGATGATGAAAAAGATATCCGCGAACAGTATGAATATGAACGACGGGATCAGGATCCGGGTGTATTTTTTGCCGCTGCAGGTTCCTTTGCGGATGAAATGCGCCATACGGATCAGGTAAACGAGCGCGCCGAGGTTGAAATACAGCAGGATCGCGGCGTTCTCCGCGAAGCTGATCCACGCGCCCCTGGGGAAGAAGTTCCCGGTCCGGGCGGCGCTGAGCACGGTGTTGAGCAGCAGCAGGCCGATATCCACGAGGAACAGTATGCGGGTCACGTTCAGCATAACGCCGCCGCCGATCCCGACGCCGCCGCCCCAGCCGAGGCCGGCGCGGGCGCAGAAATGCTCGAAGCTCCGCATCAGCGGCTCGTTCTGCTTCCCCTCGATGAAGCCGTTGTTGGCCACGCAGTACACCTTCGGCGTTAGCGCGTTCTCCTTGCAGAAGGCCTCCATCTTCTCCATGAAGCGGAGCACGTGGGAGGGTATGCCGTCCACGTAAAGCGGGAGGCAGAACACGACGGCGTCGGCGCCGCGGAGCTGCTCCAGTATGCGGGCATGATCCGCGGGGGTGCGCAGCTTCTCACTGACCTTTTTGCCGGCGGTGAACAGGCGCAGCATGGCCAGGAACCAGCTCGAAGCGCTGAAGCTCTTTTTGGGACTGCAATTTATAAACAGAGTCTTCACAGCAATTCCTCCAATTCCGAAATATCCCGGATAAAAACGACTTCCGAACGCTCATATCCGTCGTTGACGGCGTTGCGCTCCGCACGATAGCGGAAGGTCTCCTTCTCCTCATCGGTGATATCGCCGTAGACGATCACCTTCCAGAGCTCGTGTTTGCCGTAGCGCAGCGTGTGGTGCATCTGTCGTCCGCGGTAGGTGGAGAACGGCGTGGAAGTGCCGATCGCGCGGTCCAGCACGTTCTTGACGGCGGGGCTGTATTCGCCGTAGAGGCTGCGGGTGACGATCACCAGCTCGTCAGCCCGCCCGATGACGCGGCAGGCCTGATGGAGCGCGTCCTTCATCGAGCACTCCGCCGGATGCTTGGTCCAGCAGCCGAAGCAGCCCTTGCAGGGGGCGTATTTGCCGTCCGCGGAGATGACGCGGTCGCATTTGGCCTCAAACACCGCGTCGTATTCGCCGCCCAGATCATGAATGATAACTTTCGTATTCGTCATGGTTATCACCTTCCTTCTTCGTGTCGTGTGTATTGTAACTGCTCCGCCGCGCCATTGCAATACCCCGGCACGCAAGATGCATTTTCGGGCGATAAGATGCAATTTTTGGGGGTAAATGAGGGGTTTATGCCTTCGCCTTAAGTAGAGTTATGCCTTCCCCTCGAGGGGAAGGTGGCCGAGGGCCTTTGCCCGAGGTCGGATGAGGTGTATTAAAACGAAAAAACGGCGGTCAAAAAACCGTCGTATTTGAGCACTGAAATCGAGGATGCCGCCGATTAAAGGCAAAAATGTAGTAAAATTGTAGTAAAGTGGGTTTTGACCGACCGCATTGGAATCGGATAAATGCGTTCTAATGAAGTCGCCATAAGTGGGCTTTTTAGGTTGATTTGAGTAGTGAAGGATAGGAGAATTGGTTCTAATACAGTCGTTTTAAGGTCAAAAAGAGCAAAAGAAAAAGTCTTAAAAACATAATGCCTTTAAGACTTTTTCGTGGCACACTTGCCGGGATTCGAACCCGGGACCTTCCGCTTAGGAGTAGTTTGTAATTCGCGCTCCAAAAACCAATGCGAAAGCTCATTTTTCTATACAGACCCTTACTTTTCTGAAGCCAACAGAACCGTCCAAATTGTTCGAAGGGTCCGCTTCTTGAGCCGCTTGTTCAATAAGTATGTGTGAAAAATGTGTGAAAACGAGACCGTCATCACGCATCTTCAGCATATGCAGTATAGCACAAACGTCCTCAAATTTGCAAGTGGATGAGAAAACCAATCTCCCTGCTTTAGCTTTTCTCTGACTTCCATTAAAGCAAGTGGAATTGCTAATTCATCGAAGCTTATATTCCTCCGAAAGCAGATTCGGGATGCTTGGCCAATTACTTAGATTGAATTTTACCCCTAACATCTTTGTATCTTTTATTGGAGATGTATTCCAAATGACGGGCATACGGTTAACGGTTTCATTCAGTATTTGAAGGTCAATTTTGTTGTGAATCTCCTTCGCCATAAAATAATCTTCGGTGTAAAGAAAAATGAGATAGTTAATCAGGCCTAGCTTTGATTCCTCATCTAGCTTTCCAAACTGTTTTCTAAACTTACGATATCGCACATCTTCGTTTTCAACGAATAGTATTATTGCAGTTTCACTTTCCAATGGTAGAACACACAAGTGAAGATCGTAAGGGTGAAATCCTGGCCTCAAATTGAAGACATCGTTTACAATGTTTCCTTCCAAATCAATCGATACTGTAATCGGAGCTTGAATTGCTATTGGCGTTACATAATCAAGCTTACGGTAGTAAAACATATAATACCCGGGACCTTTCCCGAATTCTACAGCTTTTTTTGCTCTCTCATAATCCGACGTATACGTACCTAAATCAAGTTTACTTACTTTCAACTTTGTAGCAAATTCTTCACGGGTTAAAGCGTAAACAGGGTCATTATTAGGTAGTTGCTTTACGCTGTGTTCAAGCAAGGCGATTTCAAGCTTTCTTTTATATATGAACTTTAGGTAGTTCTTTAATGCTATTTGGGCAAGCATCTTTTGAGAAGGCTTTTTATCAAGTTCATAGTTACTCGGATTTTCGTAATCTTGAAAGAGGACACTGTCACATTCACGACATATTAGGCTGAAAGTTCCGGATTCATTGATTCCAAGGTTTTCCTTTCCCATTGAAACACCCATCTTGGGGAGGCCTAGAATAGCATTAGGACCGACGACTTCTCCGTCACTTCCTATATTTCTTAGGCAGAATCTTGGAATATTATGCGAATTACAAAAACTGTCCACGCTTTTTCCGCAGTAAAAGCATTGACCTGATTTGATTTCTTTCCGTATCTCAGCCATGGCTTTGGACATTTTCTTGTTAAGTTCTATCTCTAATTTTGGGTCTATTGTACCCTTTTGGTATCCTTGATCTAATCTTTCGAAAAACATAACAAATCCCCCGGATGGTTTCAACGTGGCTAGGCACAAAGAGCATGAGAAATAACAAGGGAATGTTCCCCTCAATCTTCCCGTTTCAGCTTTTCTCGGACTTCCATGAGAGCAAACCCAAGTATGTTGTCCCCTTTCCAATTCGAGGCATCGAAGCGTTTCACGTCATTTAGACGGACACCGCATGCCCAAACTCTGTCAGAGCCTGCACATTCGACCAATACTGCATCCCCGGTTTCAAGCAGTTGCTGACGGAGGTCTTTATTCTGTGTGAACTTTGCCATTAAAGCCCGGAAGGCTACCATCTGACGCATTCCAGCCCAAACATGCTCATTGTAACCGGTAGCGGTCCTGCCTATTGCCTGTTGTGCAGCTACGTCATCGGTTGCAAGTACAGCAGAAGCAGATTTTTCATCTCCGAACACTTTACATTTCCGATACATGATGTATTGTTCAACGGAAGTAAAACTATGTCCATCCAATTCAAAAGGCGAAGGAGACCAATTGCTCAGGAATCCATATGGTTCATTTGGCTTGTGGAAATAGACCGCGTTCATCTTTTGCCCTGATACAATGAGCTCGTCTTGGATTTGCCCTGCTTTTTTCATCGCTGTGAATGTCTCGGAGAGCCATTCGCCATAGTAGTCATACGAAGGCTGCGTCCACCAGTCAAGAAGGCTGTTTAGAGTCTCGGTGTCTTCAGTAATGCTTGCACAGGAATACTGCTCTGGATCACGGTTAACGGTCACAAAGTGATATCCATCAGGTTTGAATTCGACACGGTAGATACAGAAGCCGGTCCAACTCCTATGTGCATATAGAATGTCCCCCTCCATGAACCAAAACCACTTATCTTCCATCTCCTGAGGAATGTTTCCGCGCCGGAGCGCAGCCATCTGCTGAGGGGTAATATCCCTGTGCAGGGTAAATGATTCATGAGTTGAGGGCATATCGGTAGTTTTCCAGTCGCCTCGCTCTGCGATCTTATAGCGAGACGCTCCGCTATTACACAGCTGCTTCTGCCCTATTTTAAGTATTGAATCCTGGAGGATGGCAAAAACGATATGAAGAGATGCATCCTTATGTTTACCAAGAAAGTCTGTACATGCATTTACTGCCTGTTGCCACGCTTCCTGCAGAGGATATCCGAAGACGCCTGCAGAAAGCAATGGGAAACCAATGGATTTACATTTGTGTTCCAGCGCAAGCTCCAAAGATTTATAATATGCACCATACAGAAGCTCCGGTTCCTTGTGCTTGCCGTCCTTATAAACGGGTCCCACTGCGTGTATGATGTATTTTGCTTTCAGATTAAAGCCGGGAGTGATTATGGCAGAGCCTGTATCACAGTGCCCGATCTTATTGCAGGCCTCCTGGAGTTTCGAGTATCCGGCTGCGCTGAAAATCGCACCACAGACTCCGCTGCCGGCCCAAAGGCCATCGTTTGCAGCGTTGACTACAGCGTCTGTATCCAAATCGGTAATGCTTATTTTCCTGATTTCAATAGTGCTCATTGTTTTTCTCCATTTCTGTTGATTATTTCATCGTGTTACGCATAGCGATTTGCGGAGAGCAGTCCGTTTTAGACTCGTTTAGCTTGGCCTCAAGCTTGTTCAGCGTATCAAAGAATCGTTTTGTCGCTATCATCGGTCCGAAGCATAAGCAGCCGAGCATGTTCCACCAGAACATATGCCGCCACGACGTGTACGGTCCGTCAACTCCAAGCTCGATTGCTTTAACTATCACTTCTTCCGCAACCTGTGCCATCCAAACGAGCGTATAGATGAACATGGTTGGTATACCCAATAGATACGCCTGCCAATATGGTCTGAACTTGTGACCGAGGATTTCCTCAAGCTCGTTCTGCAGCCCGCCAAGCGGCATATAGAACAGGAAGAACAGCCCGGCGGTGAAGAAGTCTATAAAGCCGAGCCAGAAGCCTTTCCTGTTGGTGTGAGAGAATTTCATACAAATGCTCCTAAATCGGCCTTTATCGTCCGAATTCTATCTTCACATCACCGTTATCATCTATCACAAGGCTCATGGGCTTTATAAACTTGCGATAGAAGCGTTTTTGCTCATCTTCGGTAAACGGGGCGCGCGTGCTGCGAAGTGCCTCCTCGAACATGTCGTTGACGTTCAGCCTCACCGTGCTTTCGATATAAGCTCGCATCTCCGAGAGGACCGCCTTATGCTTTATGTCTTCGCTGCTGCCCCCGTAGAAATCATCGAGGTAGCAGTAAAAGATATGTTGATCCTCAAGTGCCTGTTTTAGATTTGGGCTGCACTTGGAATGCTCTATCATGACAAGGAACTTCGCCTGCGGCAGGTTGGAGACAAGAGGCCAGTAGTCAGAATCGCTCGATACGAGCACGAAGGAATCTGTCTTGTTTTCATAAAACTCTCGGAAGACGCGCGCATACAGCGTTTGATCCACAAGGGACTTGTTGCCCATCAGACGCTCAACCGTAAGGTGTTCCACGGGTATGCTCCCGGTGCTGTCTTCAAGCAACTTCCATGCGGTGGAAGAATGGATATCGTCAAAGAGGATTATACGTGCGATCTTCTCGGTATATCTCTTTTCAAGGTTGCGGAACGCGGCGCTGAGGTTAAACGGGTCTGAGTTTTCGCAGTCCACAACAAGAACCGTGCTCCTGCTTGATGAGATGAAGTCATAAATGTTTCCCGTTACATAGCTACCGACGTTCATGACCATATTGCGGGCTTTGAATTCGTCTTTGTGAAGCTGATAAAGCCAAGTACAGAACCTGTAGTCGGATGCAATGATCAGCCCTTCATCCTGTGCATCCCAATTCAAAAAGAGATGGAACGGCAGGTAATTAAAACTGTTACGGTAAACCATGAGCGCAGTCATTACACCGTTATCAGTGAGGCCGTCCTTCATAATGAACAGATCCTTAACGTACTCCCAATTCAGCCACATTGGGAACAGGCCTCGGCAATTGTTTATCCTATCGTTAATGAGACGGTTTATTTCGACCACATGGTTGCTCAAATACCTGCTTGTATTCTTTACAAAATCTATTCCGTCTTCTGCTAACTGTCTTACGCTTTCATCCGGAATGAATTCTCCGACTGTTCTGATACCTCTGTGCTCAAACTTAAAAGCATTATTAATCTTATTGAAGTTTCTCAATATCGATGTTCTTATTATGCACAGATGTCTTATTATTCTGGCGTTTTTATCAGCGTCGAGCTTGTTGAATATGTTTAAGTCGAATGATGAATGCTCTTTTTCAAATATCGTTTTTTTGACTCCTATCAGGTATGCGATCTTTGAAGTGACCGTATGTGTGGATTCCCGATAGTCTCTGTATTCGTTGTCTGAAGCTTCGGTTACATTTTGCGGTTCAGTGTTGCTGTCAGGTGATAAAGTCGGTGTTAGTGTTTCGTTGATTACCGGCCCGTCTGCCGGATCAAAGAATGTGTTGTTTTCACTGCTCATTTGTTTTTCCTCCTTAAGAAAAATTGTTGTGTTTCTTTGCTGTATCATTCGGTATGCTCAATCTCCCTAATGATGATCGCCCTGAACATCGGTTAACAAAGCAGATGATTTGATAGGCATCCACTCCATTTCATTACCGTAGCGGAATCATTCTATCATCATTCTTCATCGTTCGACGGCAGAGCATTTTCATCACAGTATCTCAAAAGAATATTGTCGACGACACGAGTCTTTGGGTCTGAATAAACGCCGTTTAATTCATTGTACATTAACAAAGCTTTGTAGCAAAAATCAGCATAAGTTCTGTCTACGCTTTCTGGAATGTTAAGCTTACGATCCTTTCTCCCGGCAAACCGTGTTATCACAGAGGCTACTCGACTGTCGTATATAAAGAACAGTTCAGGCAAATGGAAGTGAAGATACTTCGATGCCAAGGAACGCTTTTCTTTTGTTGTGAGATCATAGAATAGATCCATTAAATACTTGTGGACAGAGAGAATGATGGGAAGATTATCGGCGGTAATAGCGTGATATTTACGAAGCAAATCATTTTTTGCGTCAATTTCCGAACCAATGAGTTTCGGTGCAAGATGATCATAATAGAAATCACCAGGAGTTTCTGCTTTATTAGGACGCCTTTCAATAGCAGCGGCATAAGTGCGTCCAATAAACCACATCTTCGTTACGATTTCATTTTCATCTGTGTGAGACGGATGATTTGAAACCATATCGTATAACACGGAGTTTGCCAGCCTCCAACGAGCGTTATTGTCTTCATAACTGCTAATTCTTTCTCTGCAAAGTTCGGTAACCATATGTACCCTCCTGTAAACCATGTGTTTAGCTCATCGGTAATTCTCAGCCACGTTCACCGTGACCTCATCGTTCAGGCCGATGGTTTGAGTGCGCTCATGCGATCCTGCGAGTAGTTTCAAATGCTCAATGCGCTTTCGAGTCAGCTCCGCGATTGCGCGGATGCGGTTTTCGTCCATGTAATCGCGAGCGTTTTCGTCGGATAGCACGTTGACTATCATATCGGGCACATCGCCCAGCTTTGCAAAGCCGATCCAATCGAAGTTTGAAACGAGCTTCAACTGCTCCTCATGATGCTTCTTGAAAGGCTTGCAGACGACCTCGCGCGCGTTCATCATGAGCGGAACGCTCTTGTCATAACCGAGCGACGAGCCGCTGTCGTAGATCGGCGCCATGCCGATCCATTCAAGCGTCTCCGCGTTTCGCAGCGCGCCGAAATTGTTGAGGTGCCTATCCTCGTTTGTGATGATGTAATCGAGCACGATCATCCTGTCGAGGAATGCCACAGCATCCATTATCCCGAGCGCCTCCGAGCAGTTCACGAAATGGCTGTAAATGGATGTGCTGTTCGACTGTTTCCTTGTTTTAATAATGCGCCATGCGGGAACAAGCTCGGTGTTTTCGTCAACGAAGTCCTCGCAGATGCTGTAAGGTGCGCCGCCGTCCCAAACGACCGAGTACGGAACGCAGGGGATACCAAGACGGTTCATGATCTCGGTCGCGATCACTTCGTTCAGCGGCTGCTGGCGGAAGGGATTCGAGCCGCCTTTTATCAGGCATCGCTTGCCGTCTATGGTTTTCCAACGCTTTATCAGAAATCCGTCCGTGGTGCTGTCGGGCGATATGAAATCGATTGGCCCCGTTTTCTTCTCCAAACCAAAGAGCGCGTTGCCTATATCGTCGGAGAAACCGTTCTTAAAAAAGCTAAGCTTTTCCCAAGTTAGATTCGATTCCACGGGCAGTATCCAGTACTGATCGGACAGGCTCAGCCCACAGCCGCGGACAAGTAATGTTTTCGTGCTCGATACACCGAGAACTTCAAGCGCCTCTCGCACACCGGGACGGCTTGCGGGTATGGAGCGGTCCGTCCACCATTCGTTGAGCGCAGCACGATCCGCGACGCCTCTTTTCACAGGAACGCCAACGGGAAGATGCTCGGGTGCGAAAACCTTACCGATTCTTTGAATAAAGGCGGTATCCTTGTAGAGCTCGACCTCAGCGACCTTTATCTGCTTGTGCATCAGCATGCAGTTCATATTACTTGGTGTGGTCGTCGTTTCCAACAGAATGATCGTTAGGAGCATCGGCTAACAGGATTGATGATTTGACAGGCAGCCACTCTATTTCATCGCCGTACAGCTCCATATCTTCATCGTAAACATGATAATAATCAATCACCCTGCCATAGTCTGCGGGGAACATGCTCTCGCAGTATTTCGGAACCATGGAATGCGGCACTATGCCAACGTAGTCTGTCCCTTCAAATCGCGCGAGTATCTCATCGGCATCATTCAGAACTACCGGGAGCCCTGCTTTTGAGAGCGCGACATAGAAGCTGACCGCTTCCCTCTGGCGATGCTTGCCGGCAACGGCAAAGTAGTATCCGAACGGGCGTTTTGCGGCTTCTTCCGATGTGATCTCTCCTATTCTGACCTTGAAATCAAGTATATGCTTATCATGGCAGACAAACAGATCAACATGGGTACTGTTTCCTCCTCGGATGACTTCCCACGGATGTCCACCACCTCGCTCTCTGTCAAAATACCAACGGTCCCAAGCGGAAGGATCGTCAAAGTCTATGCCCGGACCTTCATTCAAGCCATATCCGCGTCCTGTAAGTCCTTCATCTCGTCCGTCGGCATACTGGCTGTACTGATCAACGAGCGGAAGCTCACTGCAGTCATATCCGCAAGCCATGTAACCAATCGAACAGGCACGGAAGAAATCATTGGCGGTCATTGAATCTAGCCTGCCGATCTTCATAGTGTCATTAGCGCCGGATGCCATAAGTTCTCTGAAAGCATGAAGTGACTTATCGTCGAGGCCGTCTATTGCGTCTTCCTTCCATTCGGGTTCCTTTTCCCACAGAACGGAGCGTTTGATAACTCCGGTTTTGAATTTGTAAGGCAATAGAGTTTTAAGCTCCGTAAAGTATGTGCCATCCCTGAGTTTTTGTATCGCTTCTTCTGCTGCAACGGTCAGAAGGCTCAGCAGTGTTACTATGGCATCTTCACGGCAATTTCCTTGTTCGGAAAACCCTGCATCGAAGGTAGCGCTAATTATGGCTTTATCTCCAAAAGATACTCCGCGATGAAACAGAGCGCCATCTCTGTTGTAAGATTCGGAAACGATCAGCTCATACCAAGCAAGAGGATCGGGATAGTCTTCGTTCCATAAAGCCTCATATTCCTCGTATGTTTCGACCTCGCCATAGTCCTTCATGTCCTCAAAGGAATCGTAGTCGTCAATTGTACCGCGCGGGACCGCGATCCACAGCACTTTGACTTCGTCATTTTTATCGATCGGAGCAAGACACGCAAGCGCACGGAAAAGAGGCTCCATAGCGGAAACGATTCTTTCCGTCGGGGCAGATGGATTCAGATAGCCTCGCTCAAAATACCGCAGCAAGCGGTCAATATCCGGTGCTATGAGCTTGTATTCGGTATCCACTGCTGATCACTCCTTTGGTTCGCCCATTACTTCAAACGAATGGAACAGAAAGTGCATCCTGTCAATATGCTTATCGGTATGCCAATGCCCGCAATACCAATCTTTATAGGTAACGGTCTCCTCAATGGTATCGAGCCACCGCTCGGTGCTGTCATCGATCCTGCTTTGATCAATGCCCGGAAGGAACATCTCCCGAGGTTCGTACTTGAACGGACAGGTATGTGATAGTACAGCATCGATTTCCTGTGTCCGAAGTTGCATCTCAACATAAACCTTGATTTCTTCGGAAGGCTGTTCGTCCGGCCACCAGCCATAATGATGCACGAGGCGAAACTCTTTATCAACGCTGTATGCTCCGCCGATCACGATGCAACGGTTTCCTTCCAGATCGAATATTTCGCCGTCTTTTGCAAAAAGGAGATTCGGAAAATCCTCCTGGCTCCAGACTTTGCCGCCGTTCCATTCCTTGAGTTCATACCCTGGGACATTCCACGGACGCATCTCATGATTCCCGTGGATACATAGCATTTTCGGGCCGCACATATCAAGCATGGCTTTGACCGCCTGATCTCTAAGATCTCCATGGAAATTTGCCCCGACGTCTCCCAGCAGAACGATCACATCCTCGCTGTTCGGTTGTATTCTTCGGCAGAAGTTCACTATTCCCCATGGATCACCATGTATGTCGCCTGTCAGGTAGATCATTTGATTATCCTCCTCCAATGCTATTATACCATCTTAATCCGCAGTTGTCCCCGTTTTTATGAAATCATAATCGATATTCGTGAAAATGTAATCAGAATTGCGGCGCAGGAAAGCAAACCGGGGTGATTTCACCCGGCTTTCCCCTCTTGACTTTCAGTGTATTCAGTTTAACCGAGCCGGAGCGATATAATTGATACTATCGGTTGGATCGCCGCAATATGCTCTTCATGGCTGAAACAAGATCGAGTATCACCATGCGCTCATATTGCGTGCATCCTTCAAGACTTACCAGTAGTTCGCGGCTGACGAATCTCCTGTCATACTTTATGTTATCGCCAAGGAGCTCATCGGCAGGACAACCGAGCGCATTCGCAATTGAAACGAAAGTCTCAAGGCTCATACTCTTGACTCCGTTTTCGATGTAGCTGATGTAAGTTGGCGATTTGTCTATCAGCTCAGAAAGAGCAGCTTGGGACAAGCCGTGCTTTCCGCGCAATGCCTTTATGCGCTGACCGATCGCAATGTAGTTAAGGGACATAAGGTACCTCCTTAAATAAAAATGCGATTCGATTATAGTCTATCATATAAGACATAGCCATTAGATTATATCGTTATCAAAGGAAAGGTGTTATTCTTACGGAGAAAATATAGCCAATAGGCGAAGGCGGAGTTGCAAGTGAACGAACGCGAAACAGCTTTATACAAGGCAATCGGAACCCGAATCAGAGAAGCGAGGCAAAGGCTCGGTATGAGTCAGGCTGCTCTTGCTGAAAAAAGCCGCATCTCTCTTCCCCATATGAGTGATGTTGAGTTGGGCAAGAAAAAGATGCAGGTTGCGACATTTATCCGCATTGCCGAAGCACTCCAGATTTCAACGGATGCTTTGCTTCGTCCAAACGTCCCAGAGGTAAAAAACATCTACTCTTCAGAGCTCTCGGATGTCCTTGATGGCTGTACTCCCGCCGAAGCAGATTCTATTCTGAAGATAGTCAGGCAGCTGAAAGAAACAATGAACCATCCCACCGAGGACAACGGCGACTGAACTGAACAATAACAAATAATTGAGTGCACATAAACCACCGGTCATCATACTGACTTGTGGTTTATTTCTATTGCAGCAGCTGTATTTTATAATCTTATTGAGAAATAGTCAGTATTGGAGGAAGTATGAGCAACGACGATTTCTTCGGAAAACTGCAGCGGATCGAAGCTGACAGCATGAGTATCGAGACCTACAGCAATGAACACGAACAGCTCATTGACGAGCATAGAAACTGGCTGAAGATGATACGCCGCGAGCGTCCGAGCAAAGCAAGGCATTTCAAAGTGGCGATCTACATCCGATATTTTAACCAGACCAAGTACGATAACTACCTGGAGTACCACAAGAAACAGTTCCTTGATGCCCTCTCGCTAGTTCCGAATTGGTCGTTTGTCGGTTTCTATATCGATGAAGGAATGACCGCGCCGAACATGGAGACAGCCGCCGAATGGAGCAGGCTGCTTGAAGACAGCTTTGATGGGAAAGTCGACTTGATCATAACCCAGAAGATTTCTAACGTTTCAAAGAAGATCTCGGAAATAACCTGGTGTGCAAGGCTTCTTGCTGCACAGGAAAACCCGATAGGCATTTACTTCGTATCCGAGGATATTTTCACACTTGCCACGTACTATATGGACGATCTGAGAGATACCGCCTTCCTTCCCGAGGGCTCTGATATAAACAACAGACTGGAGCAGGAAAATGATAGACACGAATAAAAGAGAAGACGTACGCAGACAGAAAGACCGGGTCCGCCGCAGGATACGTACGGAAGTTGATCCCGAAAACTACCGCTACATTCCGGCGAAAAAACAGGTGGACTTTTACGATGAAGAAACCCCGCATTATGTGGCGGTCTATGTTCGTGTTTCGACCGATGATATCAGGCAGACGACTTCGTATGAGCTCCAGAAGAAATACTATGAGGACTTTGTGCTTCGCCACTCTAACTGGACACTTGTCAAGATCTACGCGGATGAAGGAATCAGCGGAACGTCTATGAGCCATAGGGATCAGTTCAACCGGATGATCGCGGATTGCAAAGCCGGCAAGATTGATCTTATTATCACGAAGAGCGTATCGCGTTTCGCCCGAAATGTCCGTGATTTCATAGGCGTCGTCAGAGATCTTGCCGATCTCGAGCCCAAGGTCGGAGTTTTCTTTGAATCGGAATGTATTTTCTCGCTTAACGATGATTCGCAGATGGCGCTCACCTTCCAGGCAACAATGGCTGAGGAAGAATCACATACGCGCAGCCGTAGTATGGAAGCATCACTTCGTATGAGACTTGACAACGGACTGCCGCTGACTCCGAAGCTCTACGGTTATACTCATGATATGGAGGGTAATCTAATTCTCAACGAAGAAGAGGCTCCGACTGTGAAGCTGATATTCTATATGTACCTATACGGTTACTCATCAAAGCAGATCGCTGATACTCTCATTAAGCTGGAACGCCGTCAGTACTATGGGAAGATAGAATGGACACCCTCGGGAGTTACCTCTATTTTGCGTAACGAGCGGCATTGCGGTGCTGTTCTGACAAGGAAAACATACACAAAGGATTATCGCACGCATAAGAAGCGGAAGAACAGAGGTGAAAGGCCGCAGAGCTGGTACTATAACCATCACGACCCGATAGTTACCCCTGACGATTTCATTGCAGTTCAGCACCTGCTTGAGAATGCCAAATACAAAAACAAAGGGGTACTGCCCGAGCTCAGGGTGATCGACAGCGGTTTTTTGAAGGGATTTGTCGTGATCAACCCCCGATGGTCGGGATTCAAAGCAAAGGATTATTATCAGGCGGGAAGCAGTGTCTACTCCGATGATGAAATCGGAGATAATCCCAATGATGAAGAGAGCCTTTTTACGGTAGAAGCCGGAGACTTCGATCTGCGTGAATTTGAGGTTGTCAGGTGTGAACTGTTTGACTCATCTAAGCGGCCCACTGCAACATTTGCAGTGGACAAGCTTTTGTTCAGCAGCGACTGTGTTCAAAAGGTCGGGGAAAAAGGTTTTGCCGAGTTGCTTATCAATCCGGTTGCGAAAAAGCTTGCTCTTCGCCCTGCTCAGGAAACGAACAGAAGCAAGATAGTCATCTCAAAGAAATCGTACAGGAACATACTCCCCAAGCCCGTCTCCTGCGCTGCTTTCGGTGAAACAGTGTTTGAGCTGTTGGGATGGAACTGCGATTATAAGTACAAGATCATCGGTTCCTTATTCGAATCAGGGGCGGAATTTGTTTACATCTTTGACACGATGGATACCGAAGCGCTGATAAAGTCCTATATGCTCGCAGATGGTGAATCAGATGATACCGCCGTACCGTTTATGTCGTCCGGCAATTACGTCAAAGCCGTTCCCGAGTGTTGGATCGAGGGGTTCGGCGACCAGTATTATCTTGCCGAGCAGTCATACACATCACTGCGCAGCCAGACCGAGGAAGAATGGAAGCTTCGCATTGAAGGACGTCTCTTTGATAATACGCTTAAGCTCAAGGTGACGGATTTCGAAACGCTTCGTGCATATATCGAGCAGGAGACTGCCGGAATAATCATGGAGGATGCAGCCGATGATGAATGAAGAATACGAACCGAGGGATGAAGGAGGATTCCCCGAAAAGACCGTTGCCGGCGAGGGCATGCCTAACATATCCGAGGACGATCTGCTTATTGACCTCGGCGAAGACTATGACTTTGACGATTTTGAGGTAGTTAGGCGTGAGTTCTTCGCGCATATGAACGAGCCTGCTGTAACGTTCAACGACTGCAAGTTCTATGTCAACACAGCTTGCTTCAAAAAGTTTCCCGAGACAAGGTTCGTTCAGGCACTCGTCAACAAAAGAACTAAGGTGCTTGCGCTGCTGCCCTGCAGCGAATATGCACGTGATTCATTTCAGTGGTGCAGTGAATCGAAGGGAAAACGCAAGCCCAAGCATATTACATGTAAGCTCTTTTTCGCCAAGATAGTCGCTATGATGGGTTGGAATCCCGATTATCGCTATAAGCTCTTGGGCAAACTTGTTCGGGCAAACGAAATGTACCTTCTTGCGTTTGACCTTAACTCTCCGGAGGCATATCCCAAAACTTTTGTTGAAGGTGAAAAGCCAAAAGCCTCCCGTAAGCCAGTTTATCCGGAAGGATGGCAGAATCAATTCGGTCTTCCATACAGTGAACACAGGCAGTCTCTTCAAATTAATATCTTTGATGGGTACGCTGTATACTCGATAAAAGACAACCAGGTGGTAGACAGGAAAGAAAGCACTCCGACCCCGGGATCCGAGGAGGATGATCTGCAATGAACAGCAGTGGTCCCGAAGCCAATATGACCATAGATATTAAGAAGCACAGGATCAGGATACATAAGGATACCGTCCACGGGTTGGGTGATCCTACGGCTATCCAGCTTCTTGTTGACACAAAAAAGCTCATATTTGCGATTCGAGCAGCAAATGCGCAGACTCCGCGTGAGCATACACACATGCTCTACCCCGGCAGGATCGGCGCTGATTCTTCTTATGAGATCTACAGCAGAGCTTTTGTAGAGGAGTTCTGCAGCCTTGTCGACGGACTAGATCATAACTGTTCTTACAGAATGACAGGAAGACTGCTGCGGACTAAACGAGCGGCTGTATTCAGTCTTGAAACGCTTCACAAAATAGAAGGTACTCAGTGAAAAAAGAACTCACAGAATTGAAAATCGACAGGGAATTCCGATCGCTGATCCGTCCGTTGAACAGGCAGGAGTATTTGCAGTTGGAAGCAAACATCATGGCAGACGGATGCAGGGAGCCTATAGTCACGTGGAACGGATTCATAGTTGACGGTCACAACCGGTATGAAATCTGTCATAAGCACTCTATCCCATTTGCGACGGAAGAGATAGATTTCGAGACCCGTGATGAAGCCATTCTTTGGATATGCGTCAATCAACTTGGCAGGCGAAACCTGTCGGAAGAGACGAGGAAGTTCCTAATCGGTCTTCAATATGAGAAGGAGAAGATAATAAGCGCGCGGAGAAATACTCTCGGAACGAATCAATACAGCCCTCGGAAATGCGGAAGAAAACCGGTACCTCTTTCCGGGCATTCAACGGCCATAAGAATCGCTGCCGAGAATCACATTTCTCCGGGGACTGTACAAAAGTACGCCAGGTATGCCCGTGCACTTCAGGAAATCGATGGGAAACATTCGAACGTGCTGCCAAAAATACTGGCAGGAGATTATAAGATCTCTCATGACAGCGTTATTGAGATGGCGAAACTTTCCACACCCGAACTGGTCAAAGTTAAGAGAAAGCTTGATTCCGGTGAAGCACCGTTCGCCTGCTATTCGAAGTCAAGGAAAGCAATAAATAACGGTTCAAGAATACAAAAGACGGATCCTACGATTTCTGAGCGTCCATCGGTAAAAGATATGCCTTCCTATGATCCCGATGCGGAACTAAACAGTCTGTGCTTTACCATTCCATCTTGGATCGGTTCCATGGAGCGCATTAAGGGTGCGCTTGATATGGAACGTGTCTCCCGTGAAGCCAGGCATCACATCAAGGAATCACTTGAAGCTTTGATGCGTTCTGCAGAAACAATGCTGAAGTATATTAAGGAGAGTTAAATGAGCGATTTGACTGAATTTGTGCCCAATGTACATTTTGAACAGATCCCGATAAAGAACCTTGTGTCAAACCAGGAGTATCAGCGGAATCTGTCCATGAAGCATGTCGAGAAGGCTGCGGCCAATTTTGATCTATATCAGATCAATCCTGTAAAAGTCAGCCGCAGGGATGGCATTAACTATGTCTTCAACGGGCAGCATACGATCGAAATAGTAGCACTGGTATCCGGGTCAAGGGATACACCTGTTTGGTGCATGGTTTATGATGACCTCAGTTATCAGCATGAAGCGGATATCTTTGCAAATCAGATGAAGTTTGTAAAGCCTCTGTCACCGTATGAGATGTTCATGGCAAATGTGGAGGCAGGAAGCGATAAACAGATCATTATCAAAGAGCTTATCGAATCATACGGACTTGAAATAGCATCAGCTCAAGGCCTCGGGCGTATCGTTGCCGTTTCGGCAATTGAGCGTATCTATGATAAGTATGGGTATCATGTTCTTTCGAGGGCATTAAGGCTTTGCATTGGTGCATGGGAAGGTGACGCAGGATCATTTTCTGCGAACATTCTTACTGCCATAGCCCGACTCGCAGCAACATTTGAAGACGAGCTGGATGACGCTACCTTCGTTGATAAGCTCGGAGCGGTTTCCCTCAAAGCGCTGGCCAGAACCGCTAAAGAGAGGCGCTCCGGCTCAATGGGATTCGCTGAGGCAATGGTCCTTGTGTACAACGGAAAAAGGAAAAACGCGTGGAGCAGGCTCTCAATGGCCAAACTGTATTCAAAGAGGACCGGAGCGAACGGATATGATGATCCCGATGATGAATCCATGAGAGAATGTGCCGAGGACGATTACGGTGCCGAGAGTGAAAATGACGACGCTAACAGGTTCCAGGTTCCGTTCTTTCTTGAGCTCAAGGAATGTCCCGAAGAATAAGGAAAAACTAAAGAGGGAGGTCACGCTACATTTCGTGTGCGAAACCTCCCGTCATACTGTGAAAAACTTGCTGGAACTGTCGATATTGCTGTTGCCCGATCCGCTCTTCATCCTCCTGTGGCTTTATTATACCACAAGTCAACAGCAATTTTGATTATGATTTCGAAATCATAATCGGAAATACAAATTAGCCTACGTTCTCTTGCGATTCCATCTGCTTTGAGAGATTGTCAAGGTGATCGTTCAAAGCAGAGATAGCCGCGTCCTCCTTATACTTGGTAAGGTGTGTGTATATGCTGAGGGTTACTTCGATATCCGCATGCCCCAGGAACTTCTGTGCTGACTTTACATCAACATTTGCATCGAAAAGCATCGTTGCGTATGTGTGCCGAAGCATATGGGCGGTGAACTTCTGCAATACCCAGATCGTCGGGACTTGCTTGCATGTGCCCCTCCTTCCTCCGGCACATACGTTAAGATAAGACATGTATGAGTCCCAACCGCGTTTGTACCCCATCTCATTCATAGGGAGTCCGTCTGCATTAAGACATACAGCGCCGGATGGACGGCTGCATTCGATCAAAACGGGCAAGAGGATATTTGGTATAGGCACATCTCTGGTGCCAGCCTTGGTTTTAGGCGTCTTTATGGTACTCTGGTTCTTCAAAGTGCTCATCGCCTTGTTTACCCGGATGATCCTTTTGTCCAAATCGATGTCGCTCCACTGCAGCGCGAGCAGTTCACCTTTTCGGAGGCCTGCATAAAGCATGATCATTGCTCCGCATCCCAAACGATGTCCTCGCCAGGTGTCCGTCACCAGCTTTATCTGTTCCGGAGTCAACGGCTGTCTTTCGACCGCATCCTTCGAAGGAATGAGAACGCTTGTGAACGGATTTCTCATTATTAGATCGGATTCAACAGCGACCTTCATTATGCGGACTGCTGTCTGCTTGATCTCCTTCATAGTTCGGGTGGCATAATCCTTTCTTGCAAGATTACTGATAATGCTCTGAAGATGGATCTGTTTGAGGTCCTTAACCCTGAAGCTCCCGAGGGTCGGGAGAAGGTGCTTGTTGATAATGCCGTGATGCATATACTTCCAGCGTTCCGTAGCCATAGGATTGTACTGGTTAACCCAGATCTCGGACAATTCCTGGAAGGTTATGCCATTCTCCCAGACGGCTATTCCGCTTTGAAGCTGCTGAGTGATCTCGGTGATTTTAAGCTCAAGCTCCTTCTTCGTTTTAGCGTAAATGTTCTTGCGGATATAGCTTCCATCGGGATTGCGGCCCATGACGATGTTCTTCTGATAGAGCCCGCGGACTTTTTTGCTTCCTTTTGCCATTTCGTTTCGCTCCTTTCATCGGCATCCCTTTCGGGGAGATCGCCTCTATTGCGGATAGCATAGACCTTTCGCCCCGAAAATTTGAGGATGTCGATTGACCTTTTTTATTTCTCGCCTGCTTGCTCATGCGCTTCAAGCCACTGAAACAGCTTTTCCTTCGTGACAAGCCGCCGTTTCCCTATGACTATCGCCGGAAAATCCTCTGCGTGAAGGATGTAGTAGACATTTGTCCGCGAAAAGCCGAGTAGAGCCATGAGATCATTGGCATCAAGGATCAGAGGAAGATCATCATAACTGCAAAAGCGGTTATTACTTCCGTTGGATCCGGCTTCATTATTGCCATTCATCACCGATGACCTCCTTACACATTTCGTACAGCTCTGCGCGTATTCGCTGGAGCTTTACCCATATCGTCGGGAGAGGCATATCATCAAGCCGTATCGAACATACTTGCAGCGTCTCTCCGTTCAGGATGATGGACGTCGCAATTATTCGATCCTCCTCATCCATGGTAGAAATCTGATCTTTGATCAAATCCGTTATTCTCTCGTCCGAAACCTCAGCAAGTATGCTGAAGAAATCATCTTCTGCTGAGGGAGAAAGCATTCCCGAAGGAACATCAAATCCGGTATCGAACTTCTCGCTTCTGTCGATAAGTTCATCAAGTGACATAACGCTGTGGGAACGTTCTCGCTTTTCCAGGTATCTCTGCCTCCGATCATCTTTCTTCATGAAGTCAAATACTTCCTTTGACACTTCAACCCACTCCCCATTAACGCAAACGGAGTATACGGTCGGTTCTCCTTCAACTTCTGTTTTCTTATATAAGTACTGTTCCATTTTCTGCCCTTTCCGCCTGAAAGGTGCCTTGGGAAAGGACAGAATAAGGAGCGCTGCTTCCGAGATAGCATCAATACCGCAGTTTGGGTGCACTAAGATAAGGGTATTGAATCTCGATTTCCCATTCAGATCGGGAACCTTATTCATATCCTTTGCCCTTAATGCATATCAGGCATTGAATTCTTGTTTTGGTTTTAGTGGTCTATTGGTGTGCTGAACGCGCTCTATCTGCGCAGAAACGGTTTTTGTTTACTGCTTGTCCTCCTTTTTCGGTTTCGCGAATGCGGTCAGGATCTGTTCCATTTTTATTTTGTCTTCCGGAGCGAGCCTTGGAAGCAAAGAACGAAGCAGAGCCTCTTGGTCGTCATGAAGGTATCGGTGTGTTAAATACCAACCATCCAAGGCTCTGACACCGCCTCCGCGCCAGTTTTCTGTTACGATAGGGTAAGAACATGATAAGAACCGAATATCACGTTCAATTGTTCGCCTGTTAACAGAAAACTCTGATGCGAGTTCGTCTATCGTAGCGAATCTATGGTCACTGACATACTCAAGTACAAGCTGCCTGCGATCTACAGCACTTCTCATGTTCTCACCCCCTTTCGCTTAAGTTGGATTGAGTTTAGCCGTTAAGTACGACACCTAAAGTCGTACTTTTTTCAAGACGAATAATATATTTTGCAAACAAAAACCGCCGGCAGGATATCCAAGAGATTTCTCTCTTTGGAGTTATCCTGTCGGCGGTCGCGTTTCGAGCATCCGGATCCCGGAGACCTGGTACAGGTCTTACGGTCTTTCACAGCCTGTCCGTCGTTCCGCGGTCATCAAGATAAGTTTGGCATAGACCTGGATGGGGTCTTACGGTCTTTCACAGCCCGTCCGTCGTTATGCCAGTTTATTCGCTTGTAATAGTAGTAATGGCGCTTATTCAGCTACAGAGCCTCACCCGCGTATACTTCGAGCGTTTCATGCTTCGATGTTTTCTTTATCCGAACCATGCAGACTTTACATCTGCTGCATTGGCCCTTGATTGCACGATCTCCGCTTTTGAATCCTGTAATCTTTTGCCCGCAGTTGGGACAGTGCCACTGGTATACCTTCCAATCATCATGCTTTGCCACCTTACATCGTCTCCTTGAAAAGCCAACCGATTATACGGCGATTTTCTTATCGAATCGAGGAAGATTGTTTATATCGTAGAGCGGCAGCGTGACGACTTGACGATTATCAAGTTCATCGGAGCGAGATTCGACTCCGCAATGCTCGCATATCATCCACCCGTTTGTTTCCTCAAGATACAGACCTCTGTTCACTGTGCCGCAGTTAGGGCACTTCATGTCGTACTGTTTCATTTCATTGTCTCCTTCTTACAAGTCTATTATCTTAATTGAATAGATATCGTCGAACAGTATCCGCTCGTCATCGAGCTTCAGCCGACGGTATGTAGTGTTAATATCCGTAACGCGGCCGGTCCTTTCAATATCGTGAAATGCACAATAATACGATATCCAGACTTTCATTCCCCGATGCAGCTTCATCATAACGCGGGAATTGTTTTCTGCCGCTTCTTCGGAAATGTCGTGTTTTTCAACGCGAAGATGGCGTTCTTCCCTGTCGCGCAAAGCTTCCTGTAGTCCCTTCATGGCGTCAAAAGGCGCGAACTGTTTAGCTCTTTCCGCTCGTGTCATCATATCCGGCCCTGTGACCTCCGATAAAAGTATTGCGTTCCCTCTGTGTGCCCTCTGGGAACAGGTTAATGCCATTCAAAACTGCGTTTTTCCCAAACCGCTGTCTGATATCAAGCACGGCTTGCTGTGCAGTTTTTTCGCGTTCGACCTCTTCAAAGTTGGTGAAGAGGTCATAACCTTCGCAGCCCTCATCGCATACGTCCTCGAAACCTATTCCAAGTCTGCGGATCGGAGTGGAGCGATCCGTGGTTTTGTCGAACACCTCAAGAGTTGCTTCAACGATGAAAGATGCCAATGCTGTGGTCACACCAAGCTTTCTACTGCCTTTTGTCGGAGCGGCTTCGTCATGAGAATAGCCTACGAAGATGCTAACCTTGCCGGTGATAACCTTTCGCCTCATCAACTCGGCAGCTCCGTTAAGAGCCATTTCATGTATGACGGTCCTCGCTTCTTCAAAGCTGTAGTCCCGGGGAAGTATTTGCGAGAACGACACGGACTTGGATTTGCTTTTGTATCCCTTTATGTCCGATATCAAGCACGGTTCCCGTCCCCATGCATGGTCGATAAGCAATTCGGCGTTTTTTCCAAAGGTTCGATACATAAGATCCGCAGGAAGACTTGCTATACCTCGCATATCGAAAACGCCGTATCGTTCAAGCCTTCGTGCAGTGCCTCCGGCTATCATCCAAAAATCTGTAATCGGGCGGTGATCCCATAGTGTCCTCCTGTAAGTTTCTTCATCCAGATAACCTATATGGTCCTTGGAATGCTTTGCCGTGATGTCCAAAGCTATCTTGGCAAGGTAAAGGTTAGTCCCTATGCCTGCCGTGGACGGTATGTGATACCGATTGGCGATCTCGTTCATCAGGAACTTCGCAAAGCCGGCTGCGTCCATATGATAGGTCGACAGATAATCGGTCACGTCAAGGAACGCTTCGTCTATGGAATAGACATGTATGTCCTCGGGTGCGATGTAATCGAGATAGAGAGAATAGATATCTGCAGCGTATTCGATGTACAGCGCCATCCTCGGTGGAGCGATTTCATAATGGACGTCCTTTGGAATATCCGACAAGCGGCATCGGTTTTTTATACCTAACGCTTTCATTTTCGGTGTGATAGCCAGGCAAAGAGCGTTCCTTCCGCGCGTCAGATCGGCAACAACAAGGTTGGTCTCGAATGGATTAAGCGAACGCTCAGCGCACTCTACGGAAGCGTAGAATGATTTCATGTCTATGCAATAGTATGTGCGCTGTCGTTCCATGCCGATTAATCAATATCTTTCAGTACCTTTACCGCAATTCCTTGTATTTCGCAGTTATCAACAAAAATGTCCTCCATCGTAGAGTTTTCCGGGTGCAGTCGGATACGATCTTTCTCCGGATAAAAGCGTTTGAGAGTAGCTTCATCATCCACAAGGGCAACTACCATCTGCCCTTCATTTGCAGTGTTCTGCTTCCGTATTATGACCATGTCCCCGTCATTGATTCCTGCCTCTATCATGCTATCGCCGTATGCACGGAGTATAAAGAAATCTCCTTTACCGATGAGCGATAGGGGCAGAGGTAAATACTCCTCAATGTTCTCTTCGGCGAACTTCGGAATTCCGCAGGCAACTGACCCCAGCAAAGGAACACGCGCAATCGGAGCTTTTGCCTTAGTTGAGACCATTGTGCGCCTGCCGGAATAGTCAATAATGCCATCTTTCCGCATCTGGGCGACATATCTCTGCACGGTTGGCTTTGTCGACCCGATGCCGTCAGCAACATCCTGCAAGGTTGGAGATATTCCGTTACTATCCGTGTAGTTCCTAATGAACCTTTCAATAGCAGCAATCAGTTCCTTGTCTTTACTTCTCATGTCATCGCCTCCAAAGTAAGACTTATGTCTCATTTACGGCCTTATTATACTCAGGCCAAGTTTGTTCGTCAATAGGGTTATGAGCGTTTTTTTGTCGTGTGCAATGTAGAGTCAATTTCTGATGACAATACACTGATTTGATGCACAAAAAGCCGACTTTTCTCTTCCAATTTAATATGCTTTATGCTATAATAGCAAAAGGTATAATCTCTCCGGTAGGAAGGAGTATGTATGGCGACCTCGAACTATCAGAAGATCAAGATGCTTAAGCTCCTGGAGATGCTGCGTTCTGACGCCGATGAAACGCATCCCCTTACGACGGAGGAGATATGCCGTCGGTTGAGAGAGATGGAAATATCCTGCGACCGCAGGACAGTCACCAAGGATATAGAACTGCTCAATCAGTACGGATATGAAGTCATGGATCGTATGGTCGGGCATAAAAAAGGATATTTCCTTGCTGCCGGAAGTTTCTCTATGTCAGAGCTCAAGATCCTTATCGACGCTGTGCAGGCAGCCTCATTCATTACAGAAAGGAAGTCTGAAGAGCTTATTGGAAAGATAGCGGGCCTCGGCAGTAACTACCGGGCAGATCTCCTAAAAAACAGCCTCATCAGGTTCAATACATCTAAGCATACTAACGAACAGGTCTATTATGCCGTTTTGAACATCGAAACCGCACTACTCGAAAGGAAGAAGGTTTCGTTTTTCTATTATGACCTTGATGAATATGGCAAGCGAGTGTACCGTAAGAACAAGCGCCGCTATATCGTCGATCCCGTTTCTCTCGTTATGCACGAGGATAACTATTACCTGCTTGCATATAGCGAGAAGTATCGTGGGCGCACGACCTACCGAATAGACCGCATGGAGACGGTAGATATCGAGAATGTCGACATTTGCGCTAAAGCGTTGGACATGCAGGGCTCTGTCGATGAACATGTTAAGCAGGCGTTTCGCATGTTTGGCGGTCGTAACGCGAAGGTTACCCTTGAATTCGACCGTTCGCTAATCGGGTGTATCTATGATAAGTTCGGTGAGAATACAAAGATGGTTTCATACAGCGATGGCATCATACGGTCAACCGTTCGCGTGCAAGTCGCACCGACTTTCTTCGGCTGGCTGGCACAGTTCGGAGATAAGATGCAAATCATTGAACCGGAGAATGTGAGAGAGGCGTACATGGGGCATATTGCTTCGATCATTGGTGAAACTAATTGAAGGCAAAGGTCCAAACAAGGAAACAATATTATGAACACGGATAATCTGCACGAATTAATAAGACGCTACGAAGATCACATCGATAAGATCTACAACGCCGAGCATGATGAGCTTTTCAAATGGAAGGCGATGAAGACATGGCGGGATGAATGGCTCAAGCCCGAAGGTGCGTTTGCGACTTTTGCCGATCGTTTTTGGGCATCGAGGAAGGATTTTTCCCTGTTCATCGATAACACCCGCATGCACCCGAGCGCAGGCGTGGTCAAGCTGTGGGAGAAAGAACCGGAAACGGTTGAGAGGCTTTTCTGCGACGTGCTGTTTGCCGATCCTCACGGCGACGTTTCAGCCGTTCACAGCAATATGGATTGCTTTCTGGAAGAGTATGAAGCGCTTCGCAAGAAGTACTATCCCGGCAACTGGTCGTATAAACAGGACAGGCATTCCGCGTCCGTTTTCCTCGCTATGAACGAGCCTTCATTCAACTTCGCGTTCAAGTCCAACGAAGCGCACGCGATGGCAAGGTATACGGATTTCGGTTTCAGCATCGGCGCGGGGACAAGCTTCAGCCTACAGAATTATTACCGCCTCTGTGAAGAGATCGTTTCTGCGCTGAAGGAACATGAAAGCCTGCTTGCAAAGCACTTTGAACGGCTTACGCCCGCGCATTATTATGATGAGTCGCTGCATCTCCTGGCGTTCGATCTGATGTATTGCTGCCGCACATACGGATATTACAAGGGCCTCGTCGTTCCTTCCACGGGCAAGACCATCAAGAAGAGGAAGACCGTCCCGGATGTTTCGCCGGAAGAGGTAGCAAGGCAGGAAGCCGAACGTATCGCAAGGATAGCAGGGATCGAGCAGCAGATCGAGGATCTGGAGCTCAGCAGTGATGAGTATGATGAGATCTCACTCATTGGAGTTGAGGTAACATCTCCGGCATACGGTGCAGGAACAGTAATCGATCAAGACGTGAACAGAATCAAGGTGCGGTTTTCCAATATCGAAAAATCTTTCGTTTTGGACAGTAAGTATGCCGGGCGGCCGCGATTCGAAGAGGACGAAGATATAGTTTCGGCCTTCACCGAGTATGGACGGATACAGGAACAGATCAAGAAACTGAAACAAGAGCTTGCTGCATTGCAGGTATAGAGGACCGCAGACAAATAACACAGAGACTGTTACAAACTTTTTCTTTGGAGATAATGTTTAATGGCTGTGCAGGTTGAATGGAATCTACTTGAAGCTTCTCTGCTATTAGAGGCTTATTTGGAGATTCAAAACAATACAATTTCAAAGATGGCTGCAATCCACAGATTATCTGAAGACCTAAGGAAGATGGCTGTAAATCAAGGACTTGAGATTGATAATGTTTTTCGTAATGAAAACGGCATCACTTTTCAGCTTTACAGCATGGATTCTGCATATAAAGGTTATACCGTTATTAAGCCTGCCAACAAGGTGTTTAAAGATATCGTCTCCATCTATAAAGATAATAATAAAGAGTATCAAAGAATACTTGATAAGGCAAAGCAGTTGGTGAATCCACCAATTGATAATAGTGAACGATTCAGAGAATGGCTTGCGAAGAACGCTAAAACTACAAGTTGGGAGTTTGTTACAAGCAATCTTCTGCTAGCTGAAGAGTATTGTACAAAAAAGCTCATACTGAGGACACCCATTCTTGATACAACAGATGTAAATATAATCAGAAAGGTATTCAGTGCTGTAGAATCGGACAAGTTGTTTAAGGTTACATACAAGAACCGTAAAAACGACATACATAAGGCGACTTCCCTATACTACAAGTATGTTAAAAGCATTTCCGTACCACAAGGCCAGGATGAAGGAGGATTTTCGACCATAGACCGATCCTTGAGTGCAGGAAGGGGATCGTCTTCGAATAAAGCGGGTTCCAATATTAATACTGCCTCTGCAGACAAAGCTGCTACATTAAAAGGCAAGAAAGAAGAAAGCGAACATCCGGCTTTCCTCCTTGATCATCTTGCCCCTTTGATGCAGGAGTTCCCTGATGTCGTAGTGACTAATATGGCATCCACTGGTGAATACCAGATGCATAGGGTTTATATCTACCTGAAGTCGATGCCTAGACAAGGCAATGTGTTGATAGAAGTTAAGCATCTTCCGCAGGAGCGGTACTATAAACTATATTTAAAACGAGTATTAATGACAGAGGAGGAATACGAGGAATCCTGCACACAATGGAATAAGACTACACAGCAAAGAGGAAGGATAAAGCGGCAATGGGCATTTGTTTCTGAGCTTATAGACTATCTGCGTTTAAAGCTTAGAATAGCTACAGCACAGGGCTTTTCTCTGTACCAAAAGAATGAACAGGCAGCAAACAACGAGGAGGCATCATCGAACAACGATACTTCTGGAGACCTTGTACTTGAGTACCTAAAATCGAAAGGAATCGAGTACTATGATTTGCGCGGCAAACAAGGCTGCTTGTGGATCGTTGGAGGATTAAATATAGATCATCTGCTGAATCCACTAAGAGCTGCAGGAATGATACTAGTGTATAAACACGACGGCGGAATTGCGACCGGCGGAAGAGAGGCGTATTGGACAAAAGAGTCTTCTAGTGGATTTGTACGAGAAGCAAAAAAGGCATCCGCTGCTGATCCGGCAGAAACAAAACCTGATAACATAGTAGACTGCAGGATGCAGAAAAAATATCCCAAGGAATACCAGATTATACAACGCAAGCTGTTTGAGCTTTCAAATAAGTCGGAAAGTGGTGTTACGCTGTCCGAATTGCAGGATGCGCTCAATATGGGAATAGACTATTTCATATCTCACGATGTATTAACTAATGCACCATGGGCAGAGATATGTGGATCTATTTATGGAATGCCCCAATATAGATACAATGGCGAGCTCCCCGATGAGATAAATGCGGAGCCAACCATAGCCGTTGAAGAAAAGATAGATATTGAAGATTCCCTTCGCAAAACAATTGAGTATCTTGAAACAAGGTATAATGTGCGTCAGCATTATGATCGCTTTACTAATCCAACAAGGTATTCAAATGACATGCTTTATAAAGCCCGCAATCATAAGAAGGATATTATGTGGGTTTACTATATTCGTTCAAAATCTAGCCATTATATCAGCATTGAAACAGAGCCAGAGTATATTGAGAGCATCATGGATGAAATATCCGGGTTTACTAAAATCATTAATCGACAGTCGCATCCTTGCAGGAAAATGATCTTCGAGGATTATAACGCTATTAAAGCCTCGCTTGCTTTAATATGTGATTCTATTGATAAGTATTTCTCCGTACTTAGACCTGTTGCTTCGCCAGCCCGTCAGAATCCGCCTTACCACGGTTCAAATATAAAGATTGTAGACTGGGACAGCTCTTTTGGTCTTGAGTATACCAAGCCGAAGGGGTACAAACTTTTTGACAATTACTACGACGCCTCTTCATGGGCGGAACTGTATTTAGGTGTCATTGCAAAGCTGCAAAGGGTTTATTCCGAGACTCTTAAACCCAATATGTGCCTTGCTGAAAAATATAATGGAAACATTGAGCTTGGCGACAAGGATTCATCCGCTTCTATGCGTAAAGCAAGAGAAATACCGGGGACAGGGGTTTTTGTTGAAGTAAATCTAAGTGCGAAGGATATCGTTAACCGGATTAAGCATATCCTTGATTTATGCTGCATTGATCGTTCATGTGCAGAGATTTTCTATACTGAAGCAGGGCCTTTCGGGGATGAACTGAATAATAAACTGCTTTCGATATCTCGAGTGTATGATGAACCGCAGGGGATTCCTGTAAGCAGAATTAAAAGCTTGCTAGGTAACGGATTCAGTGAAAAAGATATTATTGAATCGCTAGACAATGCGTCTTGGGCAACAAAAGTTGCCGATGGAGTTTATTCATTCTCAAAACACCCAGTAGTGCCTATGACTGCCGAGCCGGTAATTCCGCATGACTATGATAAAGACAGGTTTATTGCTACTCTAATGCAGAGGTACCGCAATGGAATGACTTTCGATTCCATCGACTTTGATAATTTCCGCGATGAATATGAGCTCCTATTCGATGAAGCCTTGTGCTTTGACGATGCTGAGCTAGAGAAGCGACTACGCTACTGTGGCGTGGTCTATAAAGGCAGGGTCTTCCCTGCTGAAGGAATAATGGACAACGAAACGAAAGAGCGTCTGTTCAACTATATTGATAATTGTTTTGCATCGGGGAAGAAAGTGCTGTACTACAAGGCGATTTTCGCTGAGCTTGCCAACGATTTCAGCAAGTGTTTTTCATTGACTGATGAAGACATGCTTCGTGCATATATTGAGTTTACGGCGGAGAAAGGTAAATACTTCATCTATAATACGTACATTGCAAAAGAACGGGATGTTCAAATAAATCACAACGCAGAGATAGAAGAGTATATGCTCTCAGTCGGGAAACCGGTTGCGGTGAACGATGTTTGCGCTGCGTTATCACATATTCCTGAAGAGCAAGTTCGGAAGATTATCAATTTTGATAGCCGTTTCCTTAGAGATTCAAAGGGAATGTACTTCCATACGGGGATTTTTGAGATATCGGAAGACGAACTAGAGCAGCTTGAAGGAATGATCAGAGCGCATATTAGTGAAAACGAATATGCCATCTGGTCCAATATTTGGAACGAGCTCCGGGAGAAAATGCCGGTATTAGTTGAAAGCAACATATATTTATCCTCGATTGGTATTAGAAATGCGCTCGGACGGCGCTTCTCGGGGAGGTTGAGTTTCTGTGGGGATGTTATCAGCCTGCCCAAAAACCATTTTGAGATGGGAGACATCTATCGTTTGTTTGCTGAACGTCATTCAACGTTTACCATTGATGATTTATCTGCTCTTTCAAAGGAACTTGAAACCGGAATCTATTTTGATGCTGTTGCAGAATCTTCTGTCCGCATCAGCTACAAACAGTTTGTGTCAAAAGATCTGATAAGCTTTGATGTTGAATCAGTCGATGATGCGATTAACGGTTATATTTCTAAGGATTATATTCGGATAAGAGAGGTTGAATCATTTCTTGCTTTCCCAAACGTTGGATATGAGTGGAACCGTTATCTGCTCGAAAGCTATTTGCTCTTATATAGCAAACAATTTGCGTTGTTGAGTAGCGGGCGTAAACAATACTATGTTACAGGTGCTATCGTTCCCAGAGGAGGACGAATTAAGGATTTCACCGATGCGTGTGCTGAAGTTTTGGCTGATGCACCGATATCACTAAATAAAGACGATGCACTCAATTATCTAGTTGAAACAAGCATGATCTCTATGTTAAGATATAAAGGTATAAATGACGCCTTGAATAAGGCAACACAAATAAGGGGAAGGAGGGGATAATATGTACGCATATGAGTGGGATAGCTCCACGGGCGGATTCATTCTTATCCCCACGCCATTAATATTTTCAAAGGAACCGCGTCCGGTTTACTATAAGGAGCTCGATATACTTGGCTTCGATAAATACTGGAATTATGATAAGAATGATAGCTTCCCCTATATGTGGGCGGAAGCCAACAACTACTATTATCGAGGGAAGCTTGTTGCCAGTGTTAAAGGCGGCTCGGCCAACTCTGCACCGGAAATAGTGCTGATTGAAGATCCTGAACCCAATGGTCTTCCCTTGCGTTTTATTGATATCCCTGCTATGATCGAAAAAAACAGAGATATCTTAGAACAATTATCACAAGATACGATAAAGAGATTATACAATACATTCGTTGAGTACCTGAACAGGGTAGATGTGTTTTATGTGGCTTTTTCCGGAGGGAAAGATAGCATCGTAACATTAGACCTAGTTCAAAGAGCATTGCCTCATAACAGCTTTAAGGTCTTGTTCGGAGATACCGGAATGGAGTTTCCCGACACATATAAAACTGTGGACGAGATAAAATCCTTCTGCGCTAAGAACGGAATTGTTTTTATTACAGCAAGTTCGATCTATACACCAGATTATACATGGAAACAATTCGGTCCGCCTGCGACTGTACATCGTTGGTGCTGCAGTGTTCACAAAACATCCCCGCAAATCATAGCGTTAAGAAAAGCTCTTAATAAAGCTGACTTCACCGGGATGGCTTTTATCGGAGTACGCGCAAGCGAGAGTTTATCAAGAAGTGAATATGATTACATAAGCCTTGGCGAAAAGCATAAGGGACAGTATAGTTGCAACCCCATACTCGAATGGAATTCTGCTGAGTTGTACTGCTACATTTTTGCCAGAGGGTTATATTTGAACGAGGCGTATAAAAAAGGAAACAGAAGGGCCGGATGCCTAGTTTGCCCGAGGGCTGCTGAGCGCAATGAATACATGGCCCGCGCTAGTTACCCAGAAGAATTCGATCACTTGATGGAAATGATTAAGGATGCATATTCTCATAATTATACCTCTGAAGATAAACTTGCTGAATTCATGAGAAACGGAGGATGGAAAGCTAGAAAGAACGGTCGGGATCTCTCAATAAGGACTGGATATTCGGAAGCCATTGATGATAAATGGAGTTATTTGCAGATTGTTAACCCCAAAACCAATTGGCGAGAATGGATAAAAACTATCGGTGTTATTAAGAACGATAGCTCGCCCTATTTAATCGAGTTTAGAGGGGATGAGTATCAGTTTTATGTTGAGGAAACTGCCAAAGGTATACAAGTAAAATATGAGACAGCTTTGTCAAAAAAAACGCCTGTATTTACAAAGTTGCTTAAAAATGTTTTTAGAAAAGCAGCTTGTTGTGTTGCCTGCCAAGAATGTGAAGCGGATTGCCATAATGGTATGATCAGGATGAAGGATGGCAATGTTGAAGTGATGGATGGTTGCTTCCATTGTGCTCAATGCCATAAAGTTGAAAAGGGTTGCTTAGTTTATAAATCATTAGAATTACCTAGGGGAGGAAGTAAAATGGGAAAGACACAGAGCTTAAACTGTTTCTCGCATCATGCGCCAAAGATGGAGTGGATGGAGCAGTATTTTTCATTCAAAAACGAGTTCAAGGAGAGGAACACATTAGGTTCGCAGATGTATAGCTTCTTTAGACGTTTTCTCAAGGATGCTGGGTTGTTAGACGACAACGGGTTCACGAGGTTTGCTGAAATTGTCGATAATATTGGGTTAGACTCCGAACTTAGTTGGGCTCTGATGCTTTCAAACCTTGCATATAATCCCCAGATTGGTTGGTATGTCAAAAACATCCCATTTTATGATACGATGAGCAAGGATTATGTTTGCAGCCTTCTTGTTGATAATGGCGCTGATGAGAAGTGGGTAAATGACGTTTGGGGGTCTTTTGCTAGAATACTTGATTTACCTTTCTCCAATGTTGGCTTAGGCAGCATGATAAAAGAAAAGAATAAGGCTGTTGCCATTTATAGAACAATGTGGCAAGCTCCCGATGAGCGAGCGATCCTTTTCTCCCTTTATAAGTTTGCTGAGGCTTGTGGTAACTACAGGCAGTTTACTCTCACCCGTCTTTTAGACACTTCTATTGAGAGTGACGGCGTTAGCCCAACACAGATATTTGGACTGGATAGGGAACGCATGGAAAAGATACTTAACGGTATAACATTCAATTATCCCGATCTGCTTGAGGCAAGGTTTACTTTAGGCCTGGATAACATTACACTGAAAAGCGATAAAAGTGCTGACGACATTTTGAACGAGTTGTTCTAAGGAGGACTTTTTCGATGAGCTACAGAGATTACTTCAATATCGATCCGGATTACTTTCCTCAAGTAAACAAACAAATTATCGAACAACAGCCTGAACTTTGGAAGAAGTTTTATCCGCACCCTTCCTTTGTCCAACTGTTAAAGTCTTTTGTTGACGTTCTTGAGCGTAAGCAAAAGTTATCCATCTGGGTGGATGGTGCCTATGGTACCGGAAAATCTCACGCCGTCCTCACGCTTAAAAAGTTGGTTGAAGCAACGCCAGAAGAAACTTCGGAATATTTTGAGGCCAATGGTCTGGATAATTTCCTTTGTAAAAAGCTAATCATGCAGAAGAGCGAAGGCAAGATTTTGGTTTGCCATCGATATGGCTCTTCGGATATTATGAATGATCGAGATTTGATTGTTGCAATTCAGGAGGGTATTGAAAAGGCCTTAGCTGAATCCGGCATAACCAATAGAGCAACAACCTCTTTGAAGAATGCATTGATTCGCTATTTCGAAAACGAGGAAAACAGACGCAGTTTTGATATATATGCCAATGGAAGCTACAGAACTGCCCTTGGCGGGGATACCTCGGATACCATCCTTTACAAACTAAAGGAGTATGACGAAGAAGCTCTCCGCAACCTTATTGGAAAGGTGTTCAAAGTTCCCGCCGTCAAGGGGAGCTTTTCCATGAATACAACCGATCTCTGTAAATGGATCAGTGAGGTGATTGAGAAGAATGACCTTAAAGAGATCGTCTTCATTTGGGATGAGTTTTCAGAGTATTTTGAGAATAACATTCACCATCTAACCGGTTTTCAGGAGATCACCGAGCTTTCTGCTACGGAACCCTTCTGCTTAATGATAGTTACGCATAAAGCAGAGGCCTATTTTTCGGACAGCGATCCTGATAAGAGAAAAACTCTGGATCGTTTCGTATCACCAATTGTCCATATTTCGCTTCCGGAAAACATTGCTTTTGAGCTTATGGCGAAGGCAATGACTATTACTGAGGATCCAGACTTGGCAGCAAAGTGGGAAAAGAATAAGGCAAGCCTAAATAATCGGACCGCGAATAGCCGTACGGCTGTACAGAAAAAGATCAATCTCACGGATCGGGATTTAAGTAATGTTCTGCCCATTCATCCTTATGCTGCGCTTATTCTTCAGCATATATCGATTTTTTATACTTCTACAGCAAGGAGTATGTTTAACTTCATCAAGAACGATGAAGGTGAAGATGTCAAAGCCTTCCAGTGGTTTATTGACAGGTATGACTTTAGGTCGACAAACCCGTTTGTAACCGTGGATATGCTTTGGAACTTCTTCTATGAGACCGGTAGTCAGAAGCTTGCTAACGGGATTCGTGAGGTTTTGAGTTTCTATACTCCCAAACTGGACAAAGAGCTGCTTGAAGACGAAAAACGCGTCATCAAAGTCATACTTTTGCTTCAGGCTATCTCTGATAGAATGACCGGCAATCGCGATATTTTCCTTCCAAACAACAGAAATCTTGAACTTGCTTTTGAAGGAACTGACCTCCAGTTTACAGCTGTTAAAATTGCGGGTAAACTTTTGACGGATCATACTATAACCAGGACGCCCCTGACCGGAGATGTATTCTCTTATTGTTGCAAGAACACGGGAACAGTTATTGATACTACGCCTTTTATCCCGCAAGCAAAGGCAAAATCCACAAAGGATATGTCTTTTATGAGCGGAAGCAACTTGCGTAATACAATCAATCTTGCAGGCGCCTTAAAGCTTCGCTATTCGCTTGCATATTCTACCCTTTCTGACTTTGACAGCGAAATTAAGAAAGCGAACAACCCGAGCTCAGAAAGTAACAAGCTCTATGCGGTTGCAACTATTGCCAGAGATTCAGCAGAGAGTGGTGCGATTAAGAAAAAAATAGAGAGCTTCTATACTTCGAATCCCGATTCTGACGTTGTGGTCATCGACAGCTCTTCCTGCATTCTCGGCGAGAGTCAGTATGAAGAATTCATAGAGAACTATGCTATGTCCCTTGCGATCGGCAGCAGCGATCTTGATCAACGAAAAACATATGAGAAGTATGCAATTGAAGTTCTTTCCGGCTGGGCAAAACGCATCGAAGACGGAGACTTTTATGTGTACTCTAGATTTAATCGCTCCGGTGAACGTATTGTAAATAAGCAGGACCTCGCCGTCAAACTGCTTGATATTGACAAATTCCATTATCCTCAGTGCCTTGAAGGGTTCTTTACGAACGTGGTCAATACCATGCACGATGCAAACTCTCTTCCTTCTGGCGCAACTTGCGGTATTACTGAGGAAACCAAGGGGACATTCCGTTCAAGCACTGAAGCAACAAAGCTTGAAAATGCTCTGAAGAGTGCATGGAAGAAGCCTGAATACTGGAAGAATTCTCATGATTACATTGCAACCCTTAAAAAGAATGTGGACGACTTTATAGCTAAAGCATTTGAAAAGAGCGATAGGATTTCCATCGATTCGATTTATGGGATGCTCAAAGTTGAGCCGTATGGGTTTATGCCCTGCAACTTAACAGCATTTGTAATGGGATTCATCCTGAAAGAGTACGCTAATGGAGTCTATTCCTACTGTGATGGTTTAACAACCGTACCGCTGGATACAGATAAGCTTGCGTCGATGATCTCTGAAATAATCAAACAAGAGAACACTCCCGACAAACGTTATAAGGACAAATACATCGTAACTTTGACGGATGCGGAGAGAGCATTTAATAAAGCTACATCGATTGCTTTTGATATTGACGAAAAGTATTGCGTATCTATTACCGACACCAGATCCAGGATACGCGAGCAAATGAAGGGATTCTCCTTCCCGATTTGGGTTGTAAAGTATGTGCTTGACGGCACAGAATTCAAGACAAGCCAGGCCGTGGTATCTAGGCTGATCGATTGTTATTGCGGTATAGCAAACAACAAGAATATGGCAGGTGATAAGTCCGATAACGACATCGCTCTCGAAATTGGCGAGATATGTCTTGCTAATGAAGGCGCGGCTGACGATCTTAAGGCTGTTCTTTCAAAGGAGAATTGTAAAAATGGCATGCTCGAATATCTTAAAGTATATGACGGCGGCAAACTCCCTTCTATTGCAGCAAGGATCGGTGATGACGGTCAGTATATTAATCAGCTTCAATACAAATTCAGCTCAGATGCTGCCAACTGGGTATGGAATACAGATACAGCCAATGCTAAGATTAACGAGTTGATCTGCGAATATGAGATAGTGGAGATGAGCAACCGTATCCTTACGAAGAATAATACCTTCGTTGATACAGTCAATGCATGGGTTGATAAGCTTGGTCAAATACGCCTCGCGTATTCTGTGATCAAGAACTATCTCGGAGATGCGAAACCATTCTTTGATATGCTCTTAAACTTGCAAAAGCAGAGAACACTACTGGATTCCCAGAAAAAACCTTTCCTTGAGCTTCTGAGCGCGAATGCTGAAGGATTCAAGCGCTTCATGGGTTCGCAGAGTGAATATTTTATGAGCGCATGCAGCTTTTATATTGATGACTTGACTGAGGATGATGTTAAAGCCATTCTCGATGATGACACTTATGGATTTGAAAGCTCTTATTCGCTCGAGCCTGACAAGTATACAAACAAGGTTCAGAAAGCGGTAACAGCTTATAAGAATGCTCAGATGTTTACTAAGCTGAGAAAGCTTTGGCAGAGTATTACTGGGACGGATTCTCCATATGCGTGGTCAAATAAATACAACATGCCGATTATCGCTATGGTTCCTGATGCCGAAATAGCGACTGCGAGGAAAGTGTTTGGCGTCATCAATAATAAAACAAAAGACGAGGCGGCCATCGCAAGTGCGGAAGACTACCTGAAAAAGATGTCATATGCTGGCAAGCTCAGCAGCAAGGCGGAAAGGGATTCTGCTTTCAGAGAGGCCTTTTTGGATGAATACAGCGTGTTGTTTGACGATGTTGATTATGTAAAAGAATACCTTAGTAATCATATCGCGGATGATCCATATAATTGGATTGGCTGCAAAGAGGTAACGGCAAAGATTAAGCAGATGGCGTACGCAAACTATGTTAATAATGGTTACAGCAAAGCCAAAGAAGTTATTGATGAGATGTCTGCGGATCAGGTCAAAGAATACCTAAAAAAGTTGATCGAAGATAACGTGATAGTAGGTGTTGAAATCATGAAAGGGCATAAGTGATATGGAGGCTTTAGATGAACCTAGATGACGCAAAAAAACAAATTCAGGCATATATTAAATCGAACAAAGCCTTGCCGCTAATAGTTGATGTTCAAACCAAACAAGGACTATCGGATATCATCGATTATTTTCGCGTCGGGAATAATGACTTCCTAAATCTGGAATCATTGTGTAATCCTGATGACGTGCTGAAGCTTGATGAGCTATTTAATACTGTCTCTAGGAACACGGGGACTCTGTTTATTACCAGGCTTACTGGTTATCTAAAACTGATTGGCGAAGACGAGACAAGGAAAACACTAAATACTCTAGTTAAAAAGAGTATTACCGGGCATGTGGTTGTCCTAACTTACCAATGCCGAAACTACCTAAAGTTTTCGGATCCAAGAGTCCTTGAACACCGAACCGTGTTGATTATTGATGAAGCGCCCGATAAGGTCGCAAATATCTGCTTAATATCTCCGGAACTTGCGGGCGCATTTAGCGGTGCATATAACGGTATAGAAAAAGTCGGCATTGCAGTTGAAAAAAGTAACCGTGATACCGTTTATATTGCCACAAATGCACATAGCAGTGATTTCCCGAAGTCCGCATATCCAATCTCACAATTGAGCAGTGGATATGATATTCTGCTAGACAAGGATTCTAGGACAAGTATTGTTCCGGAGAGCTTCGGTACCCCAGAACAATGGAGCTTAGCATTACAAAAAATGGGAAACAAGGGAAATTGGAGTTCGGTTATTGAGGCAGAATTCGGATCAGAGCTTCATTTATCACATTCATTAGAAGGTTATTATCGATTTGATGCAAATAAGAAATGGTTATACTTCATTGCTTTGTCTATTTGCGGCGTGAGGGATAACGAGTACCTTCGAATGGCTGTCAATTCAGTATCGAAATCCGAAGAGCTTATTCGCTCTATAATGCGCTCTATTCTAACGGTAGACAAAGCGTCTAAGGACTTCACATCGCTTTATCGTCAAAGGAAGGAGATCATCCGTGGTCTTTCGGATCATCTGTCTGAGTTTATAAGTTATTGTAAAGTTATATCCATCAAAGGAGAGGATGCAATCTATTATCTAACCGATTCTTCTCAACCAGAGAAAGAAAGGATCATTTCATGGCTGTCTGTATATGGCAAAAACTATACTGCGGCCAAACTGAGAGAGATCTTAAAAACGGTTTACCCTGATTTTGCGAAATATCTTGCAAAATATCGCTTTAAAAATGTATTGTTGGATTCATATTTTGAGAACTATAAGTATCAAAAAACAACCAACCAGATTCTGCCTTCTTTTGAGGCGATTGTCGATGAGCAAACTGCAAAGCTCGACTTTGTTACGGCTTTGAAGCCGAGAGCTTCGGTTGTAGATAAACTGGACGCCGTAAATTCGAGAGCCTATTTCTTTGATGCACTGGGAGTAGAGTATCTTGGCTTTATTCAGGAAAAATCTAATGAGTATGGTCTTGCTACTAATATTGTATGTGCAAGATGCGAGCTTCCTTCAATTACCCCTTACAATAAGGAGTTCGTTAAGGCACTCACAGATAAAGGTTGCCCGGTATATGACATTAAAGAACTGGATGAAATAAAGCACCATGGTGAAGACAACTTTGATTATGAGAAAGAAAAGACGCCCATATATCTGATTCGTGAGTTGGAGATTATTGATGAGCTGCTTAAAAAGATTCGCGCCGGAATACTTAGTGAACAGTTTGATAAAGCGATAATCTTATCTGATCACGGAGCAAGCCGTTTGGCTGTTTTGCATGAAACTGAGAATAAATGGGTTATGGCAACACAGGGAGAGCATTCCGGACGTTGCTGCAAAATCAGCGAAATTGATAGTAAGCCGGACTATGCTATTGAGGAGAATGGTTACTGGGTGCTTGTCAATTATGATCGCTTCCAGGGGAGTAGAAAAGCAAACGTTGAAGTTCACGGCGGAGCTTCGTTGGAAGAAGTAACCGTTCCCATTATTGAGATAACCCAAAAACAAAGCAATATTGAAGCGTTTATTATAGATACATCAAAGGTTATCAATCTTGGCGCTAAAGAGCACGCTATCATAAAGATTTTTGTAGCCATTAAGAGTAATAACATATCGATTAAAATGGATGATTGTTTCTATGACGCTGAAGCTACGGATGAACCATTCGTCTATGCAATAGACTTGCCGGGGTATTCAAAAAAAGGAACATATTCTTTTGATATCTATAATGGCAGTAGTGTTTTGAGTATAGGTCAGCGATTTGAAATAAAAAAGAAAGGTATGTCCACAGTGGACTTATTCAATTGAGGAGGTAAATATGTCTGAGAAACTCAGGGATTACTTTGATGAAATGGTCGTATATAAAGACCTGAAGAATAGCAACTTTTTTTCATCACTGGGTCTCCCGGCCTTTTTAAGAGATTATCTTTTGAAATCTTTTAGCGATGACTATGGCAACTTTGATATGGATGAGGTCTCCGAATTCGTTAAGAAGTTTATCCCCAAAAAAGAAGATTGGATGAGCATAAAGAACAAAATTATCTACGAGAATGAGAATGTTCAAATACTCACCAAGATTTCAATCGATATAGATGTGAAGACCGGAGTTATTTCTTTTGCTATTCCAGACTTTGGAGTAACCGAAAAAGAAACTCTCATCGAACCTGCTATTTGGGATATTTATAAAGATGAGCTTGTAAATGGCAGTGAAACATGGGGCATTATTAAGTTGGGGTATAGGCCGCCGGATGATTCAGCAAAGCCCAAAATACCCGGCAAGATTAAGCTGACCGGATTTAAAAATTTCTGTCCGTATACGGTGGATTTGGATTACTACAAAGAGATGAGATCCCATTTTACTATCGATGAATGGGTTGATATTCTTCTTGGCGCGATTGACTATAATGCGGATGGATATGAAACTGATCTGCAGAAGCTCACGATGCTCACCAGATTACTACCGTTCGTTGAAAAACGGGTAAATCTAATTGAACTTGCGCCAAAGGGCACTGGCAAGAGTTACGTGTTTGGTCATATTAGCAAGAACGGGCTTCTTACTGATGGCGGAAAAGTAACCCGAGCAAAAATGTTCTATGATGCCAACAGAAGAAAACCAGGCTACATATGCGGGCCGGATTTTGTTGCTATTGACGAAGTGAAGCTTGTGAGCTTTGGAGATGAAAACGAGATGCGCTCGATACTTCAGGGCTATCTTGAGTATGGCACGTTCAACGCAAACGGGTATAATGGAGAGTCGAGTGCAGGCGTTGTATTTCTCGGGAACATAAAAGAAGAAAGAATGAATGAGTACGGGTATATGCTTGGAGAACTGCCTACCCTTTTCCAAGAAACCGCTTTGCTAGACCGTATTCATGGATTTATTAAAGGGTGGGACATCCCAAGGATGAATGACGGACTTAAGGTCAATGGCTGGGCCTTAAACTCAGAGTATTTTTGTTCCATACTTCATGAGCTCAGGAATGATATGAGTTATCGCACCATAGTTGAGAGAATAGTTGAAGAGCCGGAGCATTCAGATACCCGAGATACGGAAGCGATAAAGAGGATGGCAACGGCATTCCTTAAACTATTATTCCCTCATGTGCGCAGCGAGGCTGATGTCGACCGTGTTGACTTTAGAGACTATTGCCTTCTTCCTGCAACAAAAATGAGAAGAATCATCAAATTGCAGCAAGGTATGATTGATAGAGAATACAAAAACAAAGAGGTGCCGCTTTTGACGGTGAAAGAGTGATTGATATGGAAAAGGAATGCGTAGCTTGTAGCAAGAAGCCTCTGAATAAAGACACAATTGGCATTAACAAAAAGGTGCTCGGAAAAGGAGTGCCCAACTTTTATTGTTTGGATTGCCTTGCTGATTATCTTGGATGTACAGTGGACGATTTGTTAGAAAAAATCGAGGAGTTTAAAGAAGAAGGCTGCAAGTTGTTTGATTAATGAATCGGAAATAGCAAATAACAGGCTATAAGGAGGAAAGGTATGAAGCCAATTATCTACGAAGGAAACGGGATAAGCATTTCTGTAGTTGAAGTTAACAGAAACAAAGCTTTCGATTGTGCGCGCTGTCTCTCATATACAGCAGAAAACTGTTCGCTTAAAAAACGATTATCTCTCAACTATGATCCAAAGAAACTGGTTTGCACCGAGATTGTGCTTGTTGTTGCTAATATGAGTGATCGACCTATTTCGATTCATTCAAGGTATTGGGAAATAGTTGATACAGAGGGCTTTTCATATGGAGGCTTTCCTCTATGCGGTGATCATATTAAGCCAAGGACGGTTGACCCCGATCGCTGGGAGATCACTCCTGGAACACAGGTAAAGTGTTCATTGGTATTTCCCGAGCAGGAGGAAAAGATAAACATAGTTTCATTGCTATTCTCAAATGGGAAAATGGCGGTAAGACTTAATTTGAGAAAGCCAACCAAGAAAGTTGAAGCCCTATTGCTTGCAAAAGAAGCTTATATCATGAGTAAACATTCAAACAGGCGGCAACAACTAGACGATTGACAAGGATCATAGAAAGATGAAATACATCTATGCCGACAATGCGGCAACATCAAAGTTAGATAATGAAGCTTTTGATGCAATGCTTCCATGGCTGCAAGAAGAGTATGGTAATGCCTCGCAGCCATACAAGTTTGCTCGAATGCCTAAGAAAGCAATTGCTGATGCGCGAGAGATCATAGCCGATTGCATAAATGCGGCCCCTGAAGAGGTTTTCTTTACTTCGGGCGGAACTGAAAGTGATAACTGGGCAATTAAGGGTTCTATCTTTGCTGAAACCATTAAAAATGAAACTATTACTTCAGCAATTGAACATCCTGCAATTCTGAACTCATGCAAAAGTATTGAATCGCAAGGGTATCCCGTTATCTATTTGCAGCCTGACAAGGAAGGGGTTATTTCTCCTTGCTTGCTTGAAAAACACATAACTAGTAGGACCCATCTCGTGTCAGTAATGCTTGCTAATAACGAAATTGGAACTATTGAACCGGTCTCGGAGCTGGCTAGAGTTTCCCATAAGCTGGGGGCTCTATTCCACACTGATGCAGTCCAGGCTGTTGGACATATACCCATCGATGTGCAGGAACTAGGAGTGGATATGCTGTCGGCATCTGCTCATAAATTTAATGGACCCAAAGGCATAGGTTTTCTGTTTGTCCGTGAAGGCACAGAATTGGCTTCCTTTATAGATGGGGGCGGACAAGAGAGAAATCATAGAGCAGGAACTGAAAACGTTGCTGCAATAGTTGGGATGGCAGTCGCATTAAAGAACTGTTGTGCCAATATGGAGCGAAATCGTTCAAGAATTCTTTCAATCGAGGATGAGTTTATTAATGTCTTATCTGAGAGCGGATTGGATTATATTCGAAACGGGTCAGCTAATCATATTCCTGGTAATATAAGCTTGTCTTTTTTGGGAGCAGATGGAGAGGGATTGTTGCATAGATTGGACCTGATGGGCATTAGTATTTCTACTGGTTCGGCTTGTGATAGCAAAAATACGCAGATATCTCATGTGATAAAAGCTATAGGTCTTGATAAGGAATACGCTTATGGAACAATACGAATCTCTTTAGGAATAAATAATAATCAGGGCGACGGAGAGGCAATTGCTCGTGCTATAATGCGAGTTCTGGAACCTGAAAAATAGCTTGGAGGCATTATGGACAAGTACCTGGAGCTCAAATCAGAATATGATTCTTACGAAGCCTTTGTGCGGGAGTCAAATCCTGGCGTGGATATTGGAGATGCTCCTTTGAGATACTATCAGTCTGCAATTCTCAAAATCTGGGGCAGTAACGATCTGTATTCTTCTGATTACGCCGAATTACTTTCCTGCATTTCCGGGAAGCAGCTTTCTATCGAGCAGGTTGTTACCGCGATGAGCTGTTGCGGCGAGGAGGGACGCATACTGAAAACTCCCGAGTTTTTTGATAGGATCGTTGAATCCGATAAACGGAGAGGGAGTAACAGGGCTGCCAAATTTATTATGATACTCAATAATCTTCTTGTGGCTTCGGCTATGATAAACGGCGATTTTACTGTTGAAGAGGCAAGTATCCTCTCTGAGATAATAAACAATCTATCGCAAAGATCGGCTGAAAAAGGAGTACAGATAACAGATTTACCTAACAACTGGCCGAAAATCACCGAGATTAACGAGGATAGTTATCTTCGTAATGATGACCTCGTTGCTGCGTCACGTGAACGAAAGTTAAAACAAACTGCGAAAACACATATAGCAAATAAACCCAATGAAGATAATAAGACGGATAGCTCTTCAGGCGGGAATATCATTCCAGTTTTCATTAATGTGAATCTATCTTCCGAAAGCGGTAATATATCTCAGGCAACCAATACTCAGACTGCCGCACCCGAAGAAGCACCTACCATAACAAAGCCGAATGACGATGAAACCGAAACTCTCGAGAGCCTTCTTGCGGAGCTTGATGGGTTGGTTGGCCTCACAGGAGTTAAACAGGATGTTCACAGCCTTCTGAACTTTATAAAAGTCGCTAAAATTCGAGAAAAACGTGGAATGCGTGTTCCTACTATTTCCTATCATCTTGTCTTCACGGGAAATCCCGGTACGGGAAAAACCACAGTGGCTCGTCTGGTGGGCAAGCTTTATTACCACATGGGAATACTTCCGCAGGGCCAACTCGTTGAGACCGATCGTAGCGCTCTTGTCGCTGGATATCTCGGACAAACGGCCATCAAAACGCAGAAGGTCATTCAGCAGGCTATGGGAGGAGTGCTGTTCATAGATGAGGCATACTCTCTTGCAAGCGATACCGAGGACAGTTATGGCAAAGAAGCAATCGAGACCATACTAAAGGCAATGGAAGATCATCGTGACGAGCTCGTGGTAATCGTTGCTGGTTATACCGAGCTTATGCACAGATTTATCGATTCAAACCCAGGCCTTTCCTCGCGGTTCAGCAAGTACTTTGAGTTCCCGGATTATAACGGGGAGGAGCTTCTAGCGATTTTCAAACTTTTCTGTAAGAAAAACGGGTATTCTCTTAGTGAAGGAGCGCAGGTTATTCTTAAGGAGCATTTTGATAACCTTTTCTTATTTAGGGACGACCATTTCGGAAATGCTAGAACAGCAAGGAACATCTTCGAAAAAACTATCAATGCTCAGGCAAATCGCATAGCGGTGTTAGACGATATCAATGATTCTGTTCTTGAGCAGATAACGGAGGATGATATTGTTATAGCTATAGGAGGTGCGTCAAGATGAGAGAAAAGAGCTTTACAGCGTGGCTTATGAATGAGACGGCTTCTAGCAGGTTTGCTCTTATTGGGCTTTATGAACTGAGGGATAAGCTTCTTTATATTGATGCTCCTCCGCTCAGACAGCGTTATATGAATACTATAGGCATATATGAGGAAGAAGTTCTTGAGGCCGAACTTGAAGTCTCTATGCTACAGAGAAAGGTCGAATTGATCCAGGCTGCAGTCAACAGAAGAGAATACATTAATCAAGCATTGATCGAGAAGGAGCTTGAAGCGGAAAAAGCTCAGAAGTTAGCTGATTTGGAATCGGCAGATAAAACACTCAACGAGCTTCCACAGCTTTCGGAAGAAAAACAAAAAGCAATGCAGCAGCAATACCGTGAGATTACTTCACTGTTTCACCCGGCTATGAATCCATATGCCAATGACGTGCAAAAAGAGCTTTATACAAAGGCCTTGGACGCATATCGTATGCAGGATGCGGAGAAGATGGATCACATTTACGGTATGCTGTTTAATAAGGATGATGATACAGGGGCTGGAGTAACTGTCGCTGTTGAAAGCACGACATCAACCGAAGAAGAGATTATGGATGCTCACAAGAAGATAGCGTCAGTTCTTGCAATCGATTACTCTTTTGCAAAAGAGCTTTACTCTTACTTCGCTCCTCTGGAAGATGATACAATTGTCCTAGATACACTAAATACTTATAATGAACAGCGTAAAGCTCTTGAAAAGGAAATCGAAGATATTAAATCAGGGTTTCCGTTTAATGCACTGGCGACACTTAACAATAAGAAAAAGACGGAGGAGTATTTAGAAGATCTTCGTATTCGTGCAAGACAGTGCGAAAGGGAAAAGGTTGAGTTAGAGCAAAGAATAACGAGCATGATGGAGGGCAGGTAATATGTCAGACCGTCAAATGCAGGGAAGAGAACGCGTGCTCAAATCGGGCTTCTTTGACCGTGACGTTTTTAAAAGGAAGAATAGATCCATCCTTGTTCTTAGGACGGCGGTAGCGGGACTCAATTATCATGTCAACGATAATACCGAAGAAGGAAAGGAACTACTGAAGGCGCTAACGCCAGGAACAGAGCTTCATTTATTCCGCGATCCCGATAATGAGCATGACAAGTGGGCAATATCTGTTTATACCACGGACGATCGAGAGTTAGGATATGTGACACGATTTAAAAATGAAACCATAGCAAGACTTATGGATCAAGGCAAGGTGTTTCACGCTTTCGTCGATGAGCGACCTGAACCGCCAAAGGACTCAACAGAGTATAGACGAACTATAGCCCCTACTGAGAACTATAAACTGCCATTCTCGGTTTATATGGATGATTAGCTCTTATACTTAGAACATAACTAAAAGGACCACATATTCGCTCGGATGCGTGGTCAAATCATATTGAAAGAATACGTTTCTTTTTTCGAAGTGCATATCTTAGTGTGGCAGCCGCGCCTCCCCAGCCGTTATTCACATAGGCGACAACCATGTCAGACTGATCAACCATCCATTCGTTTCGCCGGGATATAGCGAAACGGCGTGGGACGTTCTCAATGGGCGGATAAACAGTATCGTCGTACATATCGGTTGCATAGTCCCTATCAAGGTATGGTAGCACTAGAGTGGTGTGAATATTGCACCTATCCTTCAATTCACGAAGCACTTCATTTGCAAGCGAATCA
>JAEEGL014146850.1_pt1 | contig 46831 bp, 43 predicted proteins | sample 9134231 | NCBI WGS metagenome assembly JAEEGL01 (sample SAMN16246548, study PRJNA631951) | gut metagenome | biome: gut microbiome; feature: rumen; material: fiber-attached | host: Bos | place: Iran: Karaj | collected 2018-10
ATCTTTGAGCATCGGATAGAAAACATCATCAATAAAGATATGAGTGTATTTTCTGTTCTCTATCAGCTGCCTGAATGCATTCGGACCCGTTACGAAATTGGGATACAACTGGAACTGTCCGAGAATATCTATCCATATATCCTGATCTTCGGGATCTTTTGTATATATAAGAATGTTGTATTCGTTAAGCGTACTGACACGTACGATCGGTGCCTCTTCAATGATATAGTTGATAAACTCGAAATGTATCGACATTCCGACTCCTTCAACACTGTTTATAGACAGGCTGCCTCCCATAAGTTCGAGGATTTCTTTGCATATGGACAGTTCGAGTCCCATGCCCTTAAAATCGCTCTTCTGTCTGCTGTCATATTTGGTATATGCCGAAAGCATCGCTTCGATCTCCTGTTCGGACAATCCGAAGCCGGATTCGGCTATAGTTCCTGAAAGAAGCACCGTGTTGGTTGTGATATCGATATCTCCCGATACTTCCATTGAGATACGACCCTGAGGTGACCTGTGTATGCAGGAAAAAAGCAGATACATAAATACCTGTTTTATTCTTATGTTGTCGCCGAACAAAGTCTTCGGGATGGTCGCATCTATCCTTGCAAAGAAATCAAGATTCTCGGACGCATACTCATTTGAAACCGAGTCTATGATCTCCGTAATGAGCTTCTTGAAATCATACTTTGTCGGATACAGCTCCATCTTGTTGGAATCAAGTTTGGAGAACTCAAGAATATTATTGATGATCTTAAGAAGCTGATTACTCGATGTTTTGATATTCTCCGCCAATTCCCTGCTCTCGGGATCAAGATCCTCTCGCAATATAAGCTCGTTCATACCGATGATCGCATTCATCGGTGTCCTTATCTCGTGAGTGACGTTTGCAAGGAAACGGCTCTTGTTATATCTTGCGGAACTGATTATATGACTCGATTCATCGAGCTGTTTTTTTGTCCTCTCGTAGAGGACCGTCTGATATATGAATATGAATACCGGTGCAAAAGCAGCGGCGATAAAGCTTGCAGGAATACCTATATTATCGGGTATTGCGGGATCAAAGTTCGAAAACCTCGCGTAGTCTTTTATCGGAAGCGAAAGAACAAGACCATACCATATCAGTTCAAGCGCAAACAGAAGATATACCCACCATTTTCTTATCAGGAAGAACGTGAACACTATACCGAGAAGGAAAAAGAAAAGCGCACCGCTGAACAGATTACCCGTCATATAAAACAGAAGCGGGAAAATGATAAAGTTCGTACTGACGATGACAACATATTTGAATAATACGATCTCATCAAATCTTCCGATAAGGTAAAGCGCAAGATAATACCAGATCACGATACCTATCGCGATGTAAAGACATTCCTTTGATACGGGGTTAACGGCAAAAATCACAACATAGACAAAGTTAACCGCAATGCTGTATATAAGAACCAGATACAGGCTTTTCGCGTCCATGGAAACGTCGTCGTTTCTTAAGAATCCTATGAAATTTTTGATCCTGTTCAGTAAATTTCTCATAATGATCAGTCTGCGGAAGTCTTGTTTACAATCAGTTCCCTGCGAAGATATTTGCGCAGGATCTTCTCCATCTTGTCAATAGAGATCGGTTTTGCCAGGAAATCATCAAATCCCGATTCAAGAAACATCTCTCTTGCTCCGCTTACAACATTTGCCGTAAGTGCGATCACGGGGAGAGCGACATATTTCGATCCGGGAATCTTCCTAATCTGTTCGAGTGTATCGATACCGTTCATCTCCGGCATCATATAGTCGAGGAAGATCATGTCGACATCATTGGTCTCAATCATCCTGAGACAGTCTTTACCCGAAAGTGCGGTAAGCACGGTTGCCTTGTATTTTGTAAGAATCGCACTTGCGACATTAAGATTCGTATAGTTATCGTCAACAACAAGTATCGTTGCATGAGGACATTCGAATCCTCCTTTTCTGTTGACCTCCCTGACATAAGTGTTTGTCTCGTTTTTCAGAAGGGCAGCGATATTGAGCGTATGTATGGGTCTCGTAAGTACAGTCGATGCCTTGCTCACATGAACATTATCATCGATATCGAGAAATGCGACTATGTTCTCTTCGACAAGTCTGGTCGCGAGAATCTGTTCGCACTCTTCGTATCTCTCATTGGAGATAAACACATGACTGTATCTGTTGACATTCAGAAGCCTTTCCATATCGTTCTTCGTTTTTGCAAGATCCGAATCTATGTTGAACGAATCAAGTATTTTCCTGATATGATCGGCGTATTGCGCATCCTTTTCGAATATGAGAACTCTGATCGTTCTTGAATCGGGAATGTACGCGATCGTATCCATCGATGTGAAACGCTGAGGTACCCTGAATGTGAAAACGGAACCCCTGTGATACTCACTCTGGACGGATATCTCACCGTTCATTTCTTTGATGATCTGAGCACATATCGAAAGCCCGAGACCGGAACCGTCAATATTGATATCATCATCGGATACACTCTCTTCCTCGCGTGCCGAGAACAGTCCTCCTATATCTTCTTTTCTTATTCCGATACCGGTATCTTCTATGTCAACTATGAGTTCAATCAGATCATTCTCTTTACGCTCATAATCAACTCTCATGACTATCTTGCCGCTTTCGGTAAATTTTACGGCATTGTTAAGTATGTTCACGAAAAGCTGGCGAAGTTTAGCGGAGTCCCCGTACAGGAATCTGGGGATGTTTTTGTTGATGTCAACAAAAAAGTCAAGATTACTCTCGGTCAGTCTGACTGTCATCATATTGATGACTTCCATCAGAAGATCGGAAAGATCATACGTAGAGACAAACAGCTCGATATCCCCGTTCTCCGATTTGGACAGATCCATCAGTTCGTCGGTTATGGAAAGAAGCGCATTACATGAATTGAGAATGTTATAAACACTGTCTGATACACGCTCATTGACTTCCTGGTCAAGGAGCAGATCGACAGTACCTACGATAGCGTTCATAGGAGTACGGATTTCATGAGACATGTTGATCAGGAACATATCCTTGGCAACATATGCATCCATGGCCTCCGCCTTCATCTTCTCGGATCGCTCCTGAGCTTTTTCGTAAAATCGGAATCTGAATCTTATCGTGGCGCCGGCACATATACCGACTATAACTATAGCCAGGATCGCTCCGGAATAAGAGATCGCTATATCTTTCGGTGTGGGATTTGCAAGACCTGTCGGTATTCTGTTGCTTGTTGCGATCAGCAGTCCGCTGTAAAACAAGGCTTCAACGGCCCCGAGAATAACCGCGGTCTTTGCGTTAAGCAAAATAACGGAATACATGAGCCCGAAAAGAAAATATACCGGAATAACACTTATACTCCGGTTGAACATCAGATAAATATTGGGCATATAGACAAAATTAAAGATAACCGACATGATGATTATCGATCGTTTTATCTTCAGTGTCCTGTTTGCTTCGGCCATCGTCAGAAGGAAGAACACACAGACGCCGAACGAAAGATAAAGTGCTTTGGGGTCATCAATAAAAATGCCTATAATGAAGCATATGAATATCATACCGATGATACAGATCGTATGCGTCACATTAAGCACGTATATCTCTTCGTTATTCTCTTTGCTGTATAGCGATCTTAAAAAATCAAGCATGTTCTCATTCAAACCGGGCCGCGTCGATCTGTCTTTCAACGTTCAGAAAAGCATCGACAAGTTCGGGATCGAAGTGTGTACCGCTCCAGAATCTCAATCTGTTTATCGCCTCATTATGTGTCAGAGGTTCCTCGCCTTCATTCGAGTTCCTGAAATTATCATAGGAATTGACGATCGACAGAATCCTGGCTTCGACCGGTATATTATTTGTCATGAGCTTGTCCGGATAACCTTTTCCGTCCCATCTTTCATGATGATATCTGCACATGTTGTACAGATATTTAAGGAATGTATTATCGGTAACCACGTTCATGACTTTTTTGACTGCCTCGGCACCCAGTACCGTATGCGCGTGGTTGAACTCTTTTTCCTGGATCGACAGGTCTCCTATATCGACAAGATATCTGTCGGCGAGGCATATCTTTCCGACATCATGCATCTTTGAAGCGAATTTGATCATCTCTACATCCGCCGAATCAACCGAAACAAGTCTGGCCTCAAGCAGATAATCAAGGAATATCGACATATATTTCTCGACGCGGATCGAATGTTCGGAGATGATGTACGATCTGTTTGCCATAAGGGAAGTGAACATTTCAACGATCGCATATTCAAGCTCAGATATATTATGGATCTTTTCGGTGAGAGCTTTTTTGAGCTGCTCGTTTATCTTTTCGTTATGCTTCTGCTCCTCGATCTGCTTGATGTGAACATCAACACGTTTTTTCAGGAGTGTAGCCGTAAACGGCTTCTTTATATAGTCAACGGCGCCGAGCGAATAACCTTCTATCTCGGTCGTAATATCATCCTGTGCGGTCAGAAATACAACGGGTATGCGCGCAAGCTTAGGATTACTCTTGATCTGCGATATAACAAAGAACCCGTTTGTATCGGGCATATCGATATCAAGGAGTACGACATCGGGAGGCTCGGGCATTTCCTCAAGAAATTCCAGCGCAATGTTACCGGATGAAACCGGTATGATCTCATACACGTCCTCAAGAGCTTTCTTGGCCATGATAAGATTGGTCATGTTGTCATCGACGATCATTACTTTATGCATTGTCTACCTCTTCTATCCGCGAAGCATCAAATACTTCATGCCCTCTTTTAATCCTTCGACAGTCAGTCTGTACATCGAAAATGTATTCTTTACGGCTGTTTCGGCTTCTCTCCACGGAGCGGATCCGGGTGCCATTTTGGGGTTCAGCCATATAATGCGCTTGAAATGCTTCTTGAGCCGGAGGAGCCACTCCATCCCGGAATATCCGTCATTCGGTCCTCTGTAATTACCCGTCAGTGAATACAATTCCTCCGGAGCCATTGCTGCATCACCGACAATTATGACTTTATATTCCGAATTCAGGTTCTTTAGGATCCATTCGGTCTCAATCCAGTCCCCGTATTCGCATTCCGGCGTATTGTATACGTGAGAATAGATACAGTTATGGAAAAAATACGTCTTGATATCTTTGAAATGATTTGATCTGTTGACTGAATGAAACAGCTCGTTCAACAGATTGGTATACGGTATCATCGTCCCGCCCGAATCCATCAGAAGCAGGAGTTTGACCGTATTCTTACGCGGCTTTTGCATCTCTATGCTCAAATGACCGCCGTTATTGCATGTTTTGTCGATCGTACCGTCTATGTCAAGTTCGGTCTTCTCGGCATCTATTCTGGTCGAAAACTGACGAAGGGAACGAAGCGCCATCTGAAACTGTCTGTTGTCAAGCACCCTGTCGTTGCGAAAATCACGGAATTTACGTTCTCCGATAACCTGGAAAGCGGATTGATAACCTGTGGTTCCTCCCACTCTCACGCCGCCGAGATGGCCGCCCAGATTACCGTATGAACTGTTACCCGCAGTTCCGACCCACTGATTGCCGCCCTGATGTTCGGCATCCTGTTCCTTCTGCCGCTGACGGAACTTTTCAAGAACATCTTCGTTATCGACTATCGGAATCCCTTCTTCTTCGAGAAGTGCTTTCTTCTTCTCAAGATCTTCCTGGAAAGCCTGATATTCCGGCTTCTCGAGCCATTTTCTCATCTGTTCCGAGATGTCGTCAAACTCGTGTTTAATGCCTTTGAAGTATTCCTCAAACAGCTGGTCGTATTTATCGAATCCGTACTCGTTCTTAACAAGTATCATTCTCGATACAAGGTAGAACTCAGTGAAGGAAGCACCTATAAGGCCCTTATCCATGGCTTCTATCAATGACAGCCACTCGGAAAGGCCGACGTCCATTCCCTTTTCTCTTAAGAAATAAAAGAATCCGGTAAACATTTATCACCCGATGCCCATATGGGATACCGTTTCAAGATCCTCGTCTTTTTTGATGACCGTTCCTATAAAAGGCAGCTTGGCCTTAATCGTATCGGCGCTTATCCCTCCGAGCTGAAGGGCATTCACCCAGTCGATCAGCTCCGAAGTGCTCGGTTTCTTCTTGATGGATTTCTCGTCTCTTATCCGGTAGAACACATCCATGGCTTCCGACAGGATATGCTCATCCACCTTATCGAAGTGTGTCCTGACTATCTCGTCCATCAGTTCTCTGTCCGGAAAAGCGATATAATGAAACACACATCTTCTCAGAAAAGCATCCGGGAGTTCTTTCTCGGCGTTTGAAGTTATAATGACAACGGGTCTGTGCTTTGCTTTGATCGTTTCTTTTGTCTCATGAATATAAAACTCCATCTGATCGAGTTCCCACAGAAGGTCATTCGGGAATTCAAGATCCGCCTTGTCTATCTCATCGATCAGAAGAACGACCTGAACATCGCTTGAGAACGCCTCTCCGAGCTTTCCGAGCTTAATGTATCGTTTGATATCATCCACGCCTTCCTCGCCGAACTGGCCGTCATACAGCCTCTGTATAGTGTCATACATATACAGTCCGTCCTGGGCTTTAGTCGTGGACTTGATATTCCATGTTATTATCGGCATATTAAGCGATTCGGCAATGGCTGCGGCAAGCATGGTTTTGCCCGTTCCGGGCTCACCTTTTATCAGAAGCGGCTTGGACAGTGCTCTTGACACATTGACCGCACTCATAAGCTCGTGTGAAGCGATATATGTACTTGTACTTGAAAAACCGCCTGCATTTATATCCATAGTCATTTCCTCTCAAATCGGTCTTAAGCCGTCACTGATCCTGCCAGCCGAGGCCGTAATACTCTTCTTTCTTTTCTCTCGTCATCAGTTCTCCGACTGCATCCTTTACAAGCGAGCCGTCAAACAGTATCTCGTTGACTTTTTCTATGATCGGAACTTCCACGTCGTATTTCTTTGCCAAAGCAAGCGCCGCTTTGGCCGAATATACACCTTCTACGACCATATGAACTTCGTTCATGGCCGACTGCATGTCCATTCCCTGACCCATAAGCATTCCGGCTTTACGGTTTCTCGAGTGCTTACTTGCACACGTTACTACAAGATCTCCTATTCCTGTAAGGCCGGCAAATGTTTCGGCCTTGCCTCCCATTTTCACGCCAAGACGTGATATTTCCGCTATACCTCTTGTAATCAGGGCAGCCTTGGTATTGTCACCATACCCCAGTCCGTCTGCCATCCCCGCTGCAAGAGCCACCACGTTTTTTAGGGCACCCCCGAGTTCTATCCCCAGCACGTCAGGGCTGATATATACCCTGAACACTTTGTTCATGAACATGTTCTGAACAAATTCCGCTGTTTCCTTCTGCTTGGCACCTACCACACATGTGGTCGGGATCTCTTCTCCTACCTCTTCCGCGTGTGAGGGACCGGACATCACAGCGACTTTGGCTTGGGGGATCTCCTGTTCTATTATCTCCGAAAGGGTCATCAAACTGTCTTCTTCAATACCCTTTGCGACATTTACGATAGTCTGATCTTTTTCGACATGGGGACTCATAAGAGCCGCCGTGCTTCTCGTATATACGCTCGGAACCGCAAGTACGAGAAGATCTTTATTGTGACATGCCATCTTCAGATCCGTAGTGAAGATCATGTCGTCCGGAAGTATTACTCCCGGAAGTTTGTCCTTGTGCTCGTGATATGTGTTAAGCATATCGATCTCGCTCTGCGCAATCGACCACACGGTTACCGAATGGCCGTTGTCATGAAGGACGGTTGATAGTGCGGTGCCCCAGCTGCCGGCACCGATCACACTGACATTTGCCATGCCGTAAAACCTCCTGATAAGCTTTATTTTACATCTATCTCCGGATGCGACTTCAGATATGTTTTTCGCTCGCATCCTGCAAAAAGTCTTTTGATATTCTCTTTGTGCCTTATCAGCATCATGATCATAAGCAATACGATCACGGTAATATATTCAACGTAATGCGCACCCGAACCGGCTGCGGTCCATCCGTAGAAATCCGTCATCTTAAACACAACGGAACATATAACAAGTGCTACATACAGTAATATCGATCCCAAAGAAACATAGTGGGTTAAGAAAAAAGTGGAAAAGAATACGACAATACCCACAAGCGTCATTACAGGAGAAAGTCCAAACAGTATGAATCCGGCGGTCGCAGCGATCCCTTTGCCGCCTTTAAATCCCATATAAAAAGGGAAGTTGTGTCCCAGGATGACTCCTGCCGAAGCATAAAGCGATAATAACGGAAGTATGAATTCGTGTGATTTTGAATATATCAGACTTGTAATCAGTATCGCGAGTCCGCATTTAAGGGCATCTCCCAAAAGAACAATACCGGCATACTTGGCGCCCATAGTCCGAAGTATGTTTGTTGTACCGGCGTTACCGCTCCCGTGTTCCCTTATATCTATGCCCTTGATCTTTCCGACTATGTATCCTGTCTGAAACAGGCCGCATACATAACCTATCAGGACGCATACGATACGTTCAGTCACTTTTCTCCTCTTTCCCTGATGATGAATCTGAGCGGTGTTCCGCGAAATCCGAAAGACTCACGTATCCGATTCTCAAGATATCTGGTGTATGAAAAATGCATCAGTTCTTTATCGTTCACAAATATAACAAACGTAGGGGGCTTAACCGCCACCTGCGTTATATAAAAAATCTTAAGCCGACGTCCCCTGTCGCTGGGGGGCTGATTAAGTGCCACAGCCTCTGAAAGTATCTCATTGAGAACACCGGTTGCTATTCTCATTGCCGAATTGGCACAAACCATATCAACAAGATCAAAGAGCTTGTTAAGTCTCTGTCCCGTTACAGCGGATATGAACGTGATCTCCGCATACTGAATGAAGGACAATACATTCCTTACGTCCTTCTCGAATTTGTTAACGGTCTTATCATCCTTCTCTATTGCATCCCATTTATTGACGGCTATGATGATCCCTTTTCCGGCATCATGGGCGATTCCTGCAATCTTTGCTTCCTGCTCGGTGATACCCTCCGTAGCGTCAACTATCAGTATCACAACGTCGGACCTTTCAATGGCTGCAACGGTCCTGACAACCATGTAGTGTTCGAGTTCTTCCTTGACGTTCTTCTTTCTGCGAAGACCGGCTGTATCTATGAACACATATTCCTTGCCGTTATGTCTGATCGGAGTATCAACCGCATCTCTTGTCGTGCCCGCTATATCCGAAACGATAACCCTGTCGTTTCCGATCAGTTTATTTATGATAGATGATTTACCGACATTGGGCTTACCCACTATCGCAACCTTGGGTCGCTCGTCTTCGGTCTCTTTCTCTCCGCCTTCGGGAAAATGCTCGGCAACAGCATCCAGAAGTTCACCTATTCCGGTCCTGTTTGCGGCCGAAACCGGTACGGGCTCACCTATACCGAGATTGTAGAACTCGTATACGTCGTTTCCGTATTTTCTGATATCATCAACCTTATTGACACACAAAACAACAGGCTTGCGGCTTCTTCTCAGCATATCGCACACTTTTTGATCCGAATCTACAAGTCCCTGTTTTACATCAACAATAAAAACGATGACGTCGGCAGTATCAATCGCTGTCTGAGCCTGCTCCCTCATCTGTGAAAGAATGATATCGTTACTCTCCGGTTCAATACCACCGGTATCTATTATTGTAAAATCACGGTCGAGCCAGTTTGCCTCGGCATATATCCTGTCTCTTGTGATCCCGGGTGTATCCTTGACGATCGAGATACGCTGTCCGGCTATCACGTTGAACAGTGAAGATTTGCCGACGTTGGGACGCCCGACAATGGCCACTATCGGCTTACTCATAAAACTTCTCTTTCAGTATGAAATTAACAAGATCCAATCCGTTTGATTTTACAATATGTGCATGTACTTGTAAAGCCCCCTCAAGGCCCGATATCGTTACATTATCAAGGAAAATCCGCTCATCGGCCTTCATCATACACTCGGGTATCAGGATGTCTTCTCCGAGCTTTTTATCCGACAACTGGGCAATGATATCCGATCCCGTCAACAGGCCGGCTACCGTTATCCTCTCTCCGAAAAAATCATTCCTTACGGCATACACCTTAAATGTCACGTTCGGAAACAGGCTGCATATCTTTGATGTGGCTTCCTCAACATAGCTTTGCGCCAGCATACCCGTTACAACAGAAAAGTCCGATACGTATTCCTCGGGCCTGATCTTACCGGCATCGATATCAGCCTTAACCCTGCGATAAGCGTCATCATACTCATCCGCCATCAGGCGTAGCATCCCGACACCGTTCTCAAGCTGTGGATAATCGTCATATTCGTCAGCCGGAGGAATGGGCTTTTCGGCCAGAATGTATATCTCGTCCGATGCATGAGCGAAATGTATCCCGTGATCATCCATGGCGATTTTCTGTATGTTCTCTATTATGGAAAGGGTCTCAACAGCGTCTTCCTTCCCGATCGGATCGAGCGGATACAGTCCCTCACGGTATTTTGTAAGACCGACGGGAACAACGGACACGCTTTGCATAACCGGGGCATAAGCAAGTAGATCCGTCAGGCTCCTTCGCAGGTTGTCCCGGTCATTGACACCTTTGCACAGGACTATCTGGGCATTCATCGTTATTCCGGCATCATAGAGTGTCTTTATCTTCGAAAGCGCATCACCGGCGAACCGGTTGTTCAGCATCCTGCATCGAAGATCCGGATCGGTGGTCTGAACCGATATGTTTATCGGACTTAACCTGTATCTGATGATGCGAGATATATCATGGTCGTCCATATTTGTGAGTGTGACATAATTACCCTGCAGAAACGACAGCCGCGAATCGTCATCCTTGAAATAAAGCGTCTCTCTCATTCCCTCGGGCATCTGATCGATAAAGCAGAATATGCACTTGTTACGGCAGCTCCTGTAATCATCCATAAGGCCCGAGTCGAATTCCATCCCGAGGTCCTCATCTTCGTCCTTTTCGATCTCAAGCTCCCACTCCTCGCCGTCTGGTTTTCTGACAACCACTGTCAGTTCCCCGCTTTGAATCAGGAATCTGTAATCAAATACGTCCTCTACGCTCTGTCCGTCAATACAAAGAAGAGCATCGCCGACTCTTACACCCATTTCGTCGGCAATGCTTCCCTTTTCAACTCTTTTTATGATATGTTCCCTATTTCCCATGTTCACTTATCTGCCGTCGGTGCTTCCGAAACCGCCGTTTCTGGAATCCGTAACGTCATCATCTTCGGTTATTCCATATGGCATGAACAATCCCTGGGCGAAACCTCCGCCGGCACCGACTTCAACGGTTTTGCCCTCATTGGAGTCATTCGTTATCTTAATGAATATATGCCCTTCATTATCCGAATCATAGTAATCGCTGTCGATAACACCGACCGTATTATTAAGCTGCAGACGGTATTTAAAGCCGAGACCGCTTCTCGGGAAGATCATAAGTACCCAGTCTCTGTCCATCTTCGCCCTTATCCCCGTCGGGATCTTTACGGTCTGTCCGGGCAAAAGCGTTATATCAACGGGAGTATAAAAATCATACCCGGCGGAACCGGCCGTCGCACGCTTCGGAAGTTTTATCGAATCGTAAACCTTTCTGATATCATCGTCACTTCCGCCGAAATCGTCCTTATATGCTCCGGCAAACTGTTCGTAACTTACCTTTTCGAATTTGGCGATACGCTGCATTTTTCTTCCTCTTTAATAATAATCCTCGCAATAGATGACCGGCACTTCGGGGGTGTCAGAAGCGAGAGTGGCTGCGACATCAATCACGCGCTGGTTCGCGCTTCCCTTCCACAGCAGCTTGACATCCCGCTCCTTTATATGAAATTCCCCGTCCACCAGTACGTCAATAAGCTTAATGATAGGGTCTTCGTAAAGGTTCTCCCATACCTCACCGGTATACATCCATATGGACTTGTTGGGAAACTTTTCCCTGATCTCCTGTGCCAGGGCCTTTACGTCCGGATAATTGTTGCAGTACATAGGATCCCCGCCCGAGAACGTGATCCCGCTTATGTACGGTTTGCGAAGTTCCGCAAATATCTCCTCTTTTGCACTTTCATCAAACGGAATTCCTCCGTTTGCATCCCATGTCGAAGGATTCTGGCATCCCTCGCAGCAATGAGAGCATCCCGCAACCCACAATACAACACGAAGACCGTCGCCGTTGAGCATGTCGTCCTTAGTAATGTTATGATATCTCATTACATGCTCTTCCTTTCGGCTATCTCAGCCATCTTAGCATCGTTGAGTCTTGTATCTCCGTGAACTCTCGAATATGAAAGATATCCGTTCATTCTGTCTATTTTCGTAAGATTACGGCTGCCGCACTTGGGACATACATCCATCTCAAGTTCCTGGTGTCCGCAGTCATCGCAGTATGCAAGGGACATGTTGACGCCCTCGTAAAGGCCCATATCCATTGCCCTGTTGATAAGTGTGCGGATAGCTCCGAGATTATAATCTATCGGATAGCGGACATACTGGATCTTTCCGCCGTTTGAGAGTTCCCAGAATCTGTATTCGAGATCCTGTTTCTCAATAGGCGTGATATCCTCGCTTACGTGGCAGTGGAAACTGTTCGATACATATTCCCTGTCGGATACGTTCTCGACAATACCGTATTTCTTCCTGAACTGCTTAACCTGAAGCCCGCACAGATTCTCGGCGGGAGTTCCGTATATGGCGTAAAGATTGCCGTCTTCTTCTTTGAACTCGGCTATCTTGCTGTTGATGTATTCAAGAACTTCGAGCGCAAACTGTCCGTCTTCGACAAGCGATTTGCCGTTATAAAGCTCCTGAAGCTCATTAAGGGCCGTGATACCGAATGATGCGGTCGCATACTTAAGGAGCGGCTTGATCTTGTCGGAAAGTTTAAGGTGTCCCTGATAGAATCCGCCTTCGCAATATGCAAGAGGATTCGTCGATGCGCGCATCTCCCCGAGATACGCATATGTTCTGATATGGAGCTGTCTTATAAGGTTAAGGTAATAATCCAGAACCGAATAGAACTCCTTGGATTCCTGCCTTGATTTGGCAAGGATCATCGGAAGATTGAGGGATACCGCTCCGATATTGAATCTTCCGACAAATACAGGTACATCATCGTCATCTGCCGGATGCATTCCGCCTCTCTCATACCACGGTGACAGGAACGCTCTGCATCCCATCGGAGATATGATCTTGCCGTAGCGCTTGTACATCGATGCGATATAGCCTTTACCCGTAAGAGACAGCCAGTCCGGATACATCGTCTTGCTCGAGCATCTGACACCCGCCTCAAATACGTCTTCAAGTTCTTTGCCGGGTCCGTGAAGATTCTCGTCATAAAGGAAAACGATCTTGGGGAACAATACAGGCTTCTTGCATTCCTTCTTGCCCTGTCCGGCACGTCTGACATCAAGCATTGTTATAGTGGCCATCTTTGCGAATCTGCCGGTTCCCGTTCCCGCAGTGACCGTAATGAAAGGATAATCTCCTCTTGAAGATGCCACGGTATTGAACTTGTATTCCCATCCCTGGAAACCCTGTTCAAAATCGCGATGAACATCCTTCTCCGCTTCCTGCTCGGCTCTTTCTTCGTCTATACCGAGAGCTGTATACTTGTCGATATATTTCCGGTAACTCTTCTCGGCATAAGGCTCAAGTATGAGATCTACGGAAGGAACGGTGAATCCACCGTACTGCTGGCTGGCCGCGGACAGAACTATATCCCCGATAACGTCAAACGCAACATCCAGCGTCTTGGGCTCGTTATACCATATATTTCCCATTTCAAAACCGCCGCGAAGGACATTTTCGACATCGAAAAGACAGCAGTTCATTGTATCTCTTCTCGCCGACATGTCATGGATATAGATATACCCGTCACGGCATGCCTGTATCTCTTCGGTTGTAAGGAAAAACTTCTGATAGAGTTCTTTGTTGAACTGATTGAATATAAGACTTCTCTTGGTGGATACGAGCGCCGAGTCCGTGTTGGCGTTTTCCTTATCGCCGACGTACATGATGGACTGACTCTTCATATAGACATCGTCAAGCATGCGGACAAAATCCTGCTTGTAGTTACGGTAGTCCCTGTAGCTCTTTGCCACTATGGGCTTTACTTCCTCAAGCGCGGATTCCACGATATTATGCATTATCGGTATGGGGATCTCATCGGCATCAAGCTCGTTTACCCTATCCACAACTTTCTGGCAGATAAACGCCTTCTCTTCCTCGGAGAACTTCGTAAGCGCTCTGTATGCCGATTTTCCGACGGCATCAACAACCTTCTGGACATTGAACTCCTCATGGGTTCCGTCCTTTTTGATCATCTTTACGGGTTTGTCGGGTTTATACAGTGATGCATAATCCACACTTTCCGTATTTTTCTTATTATCCTGATCAGTTGTCAAAACAGCCATAACATCCTCCCGGCACGACGCAAAAAACTATATCTTGTATCAGCATTAATAATTTACCACTACATAATGTTGACTGTCAACGTGAAATTTTGTATGATAGATGAGGTTATGTATGGACGCATAATTGCTTAACGTTTCTGAAGATCACAGTATAAGAGAGGTATCGAAATGGCACTGGCCGGAGCATTCAAAGCAACACTCAAGAACGGAAAGACCTATTACAGGAGTTCCGTTACATATAAGAATAAACATATCAGTCTCGGGAGTTACGATACCGAAGAGAAAGCTCATGCGGCCTACAAAGTCGCCAAAGACCTTATTTCGAACAAAGCCATTACAATAGATGCGTATCGTACGGATACACCTCTGGATTTTGACAAATTCGTCACGATAATCAATTTCAGGGATAACAACGTATATATCAAGAACCCCATATATCTTGAGAAAACATATTTCATGTACTACATGACTCCTGCGATCATTTTCAAATTCGACATAGATGACCTCTTCTACTTCGCATCACACAAGATAAGCAGAAGAAACGGTCATCTGTGGGTCGCTGACTACGGGATGCAGGTCAATCTGTATTCACGCTACGGCATCAAGCCGCATGCGGTACTCAACAGAGATTACAGGTTCATAAACGGGGACAGATACGATTTCAGATATGACAACATTGAGATCATCAACAAGTATACCGGTGTATACGCTGTCAAGAGAAGCGTATATACAAAATACAGTGCAAGAATACTCGTAAACGGGCTGTATACGATCGGGACATACGATACTGAAACGGAAGCGGCCATCGCATACAACAAAGCCGCTGATATAATAAAGAAAGCAAGACCAAACAAGAATTTCAGAATGAATTATATAGAATCCCTTTCAGCCAAAGAATATGCCCTTATGTACATCAAAATACCGATCTCGGACAGAATCTTTGCGGATTTCACCTGACAGATCCGGTCGAAAATGTTACATACAAAAGAGGCGGTCAATAACGACCGCCTCTTTTTATGATCAAATTTTGAATATTATTTATAGAAACTGTGCGAACCGTGTCTGAAAAGATAATCCTTGTCTCCCCAGACTTTTGCGTTGCTCTTTTGGAAGTAAAGTGCACCCTGCGAAATATCTTCACCGCTTAAGGCAGACAAAACAGCCTTCTTTGTAACCGAATCAACATCAACACTCTTATATGCACCGTTTTCAATCGGATCGAACTGGCCCGGCGACATAAGAACCGGAAGAATGTCATCTCCCCATATTCCCGTATCAACACGATTCAATACTACGTTAGCAACGAGAAGTCTTCCGTCCAAATCCTCCGTGGATGCTTCACACTGAACAAGTCTTTCCAGCGCATCAACCGCATCGGGCGAATATACACGATCAAGATCGATTCCCGAACCGTAAACAGCCGGTAATTCAATCGGAACGGAAACGGCATTCGACTCTGCCGATTTATCAACCGACGCTGCCATCTCCTCCTCCGAATCTTCATCGGAGTGATCGGGGATCGCTTCAACGATCTCCTCAACCTCTTCATCACCGAGAGTCTCAAGTGATGAAAGAGAACCGAGAACGGAACTGTATTCGATTACTTTCTGCAATGAAACGGATGTCGTATCATCTTCAAAACCGCTCAGCTGTCGCTGTGAAGGTTCCATAAAGAAACTGATACAGAGCACAACCGCTCCTGCAATAACGCTTATACACCATAAATGGGTATCAACATTGACACACTTTAATATGGCAAATAAGCGTTTGACCATATTATACATAACAAATCCTCATGTAAAAATGCCCATAGTGCAAATAGTATTCTACCATATGAATGGAGGATTTGTTATAAAAAACTGGCTTTTCTACCAATCCGATAATATCAGGGCGACATAAAATTTTTTATTTGTGCAAATCGCACACTATTTCTGCTCATAGTTGATAAAACTCATATCAAAATCAATATCGCCTGTTATTCCATCTATCCTTCCCTTTTTGTTATACTGCCACATACTGAACCTGTACGGATAGTCTGTAGGAATGTTATCATCGGAAAGCCATACATCATAATCGCCCAGTTCTGCAAGATCAAGTCCTGCGATGAGCATTTCTCTTGTAGCATATATTATCGGTTTGTACCCGTATCCTTTAACGGTGTCGCAGAACGATTTGACAACAGCCGTTCTTTCTTTGTCCGTAAGTTTATCCGTACGTGCTTCATCACCCTCAACTTTTTCTATGTCAATCGCAACAGGATATTTTACATTGAATCCGGAGATCGCACCGATAATATAATTGGCCTCCTCCACCGCTTCATTCTCGTTTATCGCCTGAGAATAGAAATACGCACCTATCTGAAGGCCGGCAAGTTGTGCATTCTGAGCATATTCGACAAATTTCTCGTCAAGGGTTATCTTTCCCGTGCCGTAACCTCGGCTTCCGAGCCGCAACATCACAAAACCGATGCCGCTGTCCTTAAGCTTTGTAAAATCAACGGCCCCGTTATACTTTGACAGGTCGACTCCCTTTATCGCTTCTCTCTTCCCGTCCTTATATGTAAGATCTCCGCCGTCATTAAGAAGATTGTTTGCAAAATCATAATCGTTCTTTGCAACGTCTTTCAGGATTTCATAATACTTTTTCTTCCCCTTGTCGTCGGTTATCGAAATATAATCTCCGTTCTCGTACTTTTCATCCGATCCCGAGTCCTTGTTTAGCGATCCCTCTCCTTCTTCTCGGTCGTCACGATTTGACTTCTCGGTAGTCGATGACTTTTCCGTATCCTTTGATGTATCGCCGTTATTATCGGGTTCGGCATCCGGACCCTTATACGGAGTCAGTTCTCCTTCCTCTTCATCCTCATTCGCAGGCCGGGGTTTTTTCTTTTTGCCCTGGTCTTCCCAGAATTCAAGTTCGTCCGATGTGATATTATGACTGTCTTTTAAGAATTCATCTTCCTCTTTATCTGTTTCCGTAACAGTTGTTTTGGCTGTTTGGGAACTGCCGTTATCCGAATTAACATATAAAATAACAAGGAACAGCAGGATAACAAGCGAAGCAGCCGCTACGCACATAGCAACGGTCTTCTGATACGATCTGTTATCGTCATTATCCTGATTATAATAACCTGATGACATTTAAACGGCCTCCCTTATCATTATTCTTTGACCCGTGTGAAGTATTATGATAAAAGTATAACTATGAAATCAAAAATAAACGCTTCTCATATTGCTCTTAACCTGCTGATAGCATTTCTTACTCTGAATCTGTGCGGATGTTCTGCTACCGGCAATACTTCCGCTTACACAAAATCCGGACTCTACTTTGACACAGCCGTTAGCGTTCAGATATATACGTCAGACAGCGATGAGGCTGAAACAATACTCGATGAATGTATGAATATATGCGATCATTACCAGTCTCTCTTTGACAGCAAAATAATAACAAGCGATATTTCAAATATCAATTCATCCGACTGCACACCCGTCAATGTAGATCCCGATACCGTGTCTCTTCTGTCCGATGCAATGAAATATTGCAGTCTGACGAACGGACTGTTTGATATAACCGTTAAACCCGTATCCGATCTGTGGGATTTTCATGAAGGATCCGAAAATATTCCGTCAGACGACGAGATAAGATCTGCTTTACGCTTTGTCGACTGGAAAAACGTATCAGTGGATCCCGCTAATAACACGGTAACAATACTAAAGCCCGGAACTTCTATAGATATAGGTGCTGTTGCAAAAGGATTCATCGCCGATAAAATAACGTCATATCTTCATTCGCAATCAATAACTGGTGCAATTGTAAATATGGGCGGTGACATGCGTTTGATCGGTTCCAAGCCCGACGGATCATCATTCAATATCGGTATCAACGATCCGTTTGACAAGGGAGCAGTCTCTCTGGCTCTGTCCTTAAGTGACATTTCGGTTGCAACGAGCGGTACATATGAACGTTGTTTCGAAAAAAACGGTATTAAATATCATCATATTCTGGATACCGAGACCGGAAAGCCTTGCAAAACCGATCTGGAATCAGTAACGGTGATCACCGAAAACGCAATCGACTCGGATTGCCTTTGCACCGTATGTATTCTTATGGGTTCATCGGAAGCAACGGAATTAATCGAAAACATCCCCGGCACGGAAGCTGTCTTCATTCTTGATGACGGATCTGTCGTAACGACCTCCGGCGCGGATGATTTTATCAGATATTGATTATCTTCTTAGGGCATTTTTCGGCACAGATGCCGCATCTTATACATTTGTCATAATCAATATGTGCAAGATTATCTGTTACCGTTATCGCACCCGCTTCACAGCTTTTTGCACATATACCGCATCCGACGCATCCGGCCTTGCATGCCTTCATCGTGATGTTTCCTTTATCCTTTGAAGAACATGCCACTCTCACGTTTGCTTCATAAGGAACGATCTCTATTATTCCCATCGGGCAGGCATTGACACATTTTCCGCATGAACCGCACTTCTCGGGATCTATGACTGCAACACCGTCAAGAATATGTATTGCATCGTTATCGCAGACTCTCTGACACGATCCGAATCCGAGACATCCGTAATTACACGCCTTGCTTCCCCGTCCCGGAGCCATTGAAGCACTTCTGCAGTCTTTGGGACCGGTATACTCATAGTTTTCCCCGGCCACATCACATGTTCCGTTACACTTGACAAAAGCTACTTTTTTTACAAAGGTACCCGCGTCAACTCCCATTATTGAAGCGATAGCATCGGCAACACTTTTCCCCCCGACAGGGCATCCCGAAACCTCGGCTTCCCCTCTTACAATAGCTGCCGCAAGACCCGAACATCCCGGAAAGCCGCAACCTCCGCAGTTGTTTCCCGGAAGTGCCGAGAGCACTTCTTCCTCTTTTTTGTTCACCGGAACAGCGAATCTCTTGGCAAAAAAGCTCAAGAATATACTTATTAACAGTCCGCATCCCGCAACAACCGATACCGATACAATTATGCCCTGATAATCCATCACTATCTCCTTAATAACTATTTAAGACCCGAAAAGCCGAAAAACGCGATCGCCATAAGGCAGGCGGTGAGAAGTACTATAGGCATACCCCTGAATGACTTCGGTATATCGTTGTACTCCATTTTCTCACGAAGACCCGCAAGAATAACTATCGCAATAAAGAATCCGACCGCTGTGGCAAATCCGTTAACAACACCTTCCAGAATCGTATAATCCTTCTGAACGTTTGTAAGCGCCACGCCGAGCACGGCACAGTTTGTCGTGATAAGCGGAAGATATACTCCGAGCGCCTGATACAGACTTTTCATGGCTTTCTTTAAGAACATTTCCACAAACTGAACAAGTGCTGCTATGACCAGTATGAACACTATTGTCTGCAGATATGCGATATCAAAAGGGAGAAGAAGGAACTTGTATATAAGCCCGGTCACAAAAGAAGCCAGTGTTATTACAAATATAACGGCAGATCCCATTCCGGCTGCGGTATTGATCTTTCTTGAAACCCCGAGAAAGGGGCATATTCCCAGAAACTGGGATAACACAACATTATTGATAAACGCGGAACCGATCGCAATGATTATAAGTTGTCCTATCATTTTCCGCCCTCCTTACGATCGATACTTCGACCGTTACACAGTGTATTGGGACAGTTCCTGCAGAGCTTGTCGCAGTCACCCGATATTCCCGTATCCTTTCCGGCAAGAAGCTTAAGCTTATTCATGAGTGCCACCAGAAATGCCAGAACCAGAAAAGCTCCGGGAGCCAATATGAAAATAGTGAGCGGCTCGTAGCTTTCCGGAAGAACGCTTATATCAAATACGGAGCCGTTGCCCACAAGTTCTCTTATGAGTCCTATGCATGTAAGACCGAGTGTGAATCCGAGTCCCATTCCGAGTCCGTCAAAAGCCGAAAAAATGACTCCGTTCTTGGAAGCATAGCTCTCGGCTCTTCCAAGGATTATGCAGTTAACAACAATAAGCGGGATATACAGGCCAAGCGCTTCATACAAAGAAGGAATATATGCTTTTAAAAGCAGTTCCGTTATCGTAACAAAACTTGCGATAACTACTATAAATGCGGGAATCCTGACACCGTCCGGAATGACCTTCCTGAGTATTGAAATCATAATATTCGACATTATAAGAACAGCCGTCGTTGTAAGACCCATTCCTATTCCGTTTATAGCAGATGTCGTAACGGCAAGGGTCGGACACATTCCGAGCATGAGTACGAATGTCGGGTTCTCTTTTATCAGTCCGTTGAAAAATCTCTCAAAACACTTTTTCATCAGTTACCACCTCCGAGGGATCCGAAGTATGCAAGTCCTGCATTAACGGCATTTGTTACTGCCTTTGTGGTTATCGTAGCACCGCTTATGGCATCGATCTCAAAATCAGCCGACGCCCCGCTCTTCGTATATGAAAACTGGGTAACGGTCTTGTTAGCGAACTGATCCCTGAACTTTGCTTCTTTTGCTTTCATTCCCAGTCCCGCCGTTTCGGATATACTCAATATCTCGATACCTTTGACCATTCCCGAATTATCTATTCCGAGGGATATCGTGATGTCTCCGCCATACCCATCATGGCTAGTCGAATTGATCACATATCCGATAGTATTTCCGCTGCCGTCAAGTGCACGTACCGCAGAGTCGATATCAACTCCCGTTATTCCCGATGAGGCAACGATACCGGCTGCCGAGGACACATCACCGACATCGGAAAACTCCGAGGCTTCGGGGAAGACCGATCTGTAAGCGGCAGTTCTCGTATTCTCTTCCATTACCGCTATAGGCTCTTTGGTGATCTCATACACATAGCCGAGGCCGAAACCAGCCACAAGCGTGATGATCGTAAGACACAATACATTCTTTACGGTACTCATCAGATCTCACCTCCTTTTCCGAAACACTTCGGAAATGTTATCTTCTCGATAAGAGGTACAAGCAGATTACTGATGATGATCGCATAACTTACACCCTCAGCGGATGACGAGAACACACGGAACAGCCCGGTTAACAGTCCGCACGATATACCGAAAATAATACGTCCGGTCTTCGTTATCGGACTCGTAACGTAATCCGTCGCCATAAAGAATGCACCGAGCATAAGTCCTCCGCCGCAAAGCTGCGCCGAAAGATACGTTATGTTCCAGCCGTTTCCGGCAAACAATCCCATGAAAAGAACAAAAGACACCAGATATGCACACGGAATCCGAAAATCTATGATACCGGTGATTATAAGGAAGACAGCTCCCGCCAATATGGCAACCGTGCTGACCTCTCCTATCGTTCCGGGGATACGTCCGATGAACATATCCATAAGATTAACGGCAGTACCGCTTCTGAGATTTGCAAGAGGTGTTGCGCATGTCACACCGTCCATTGTGAACATAGTCATTCTGGCGGTAAAACAGATAACAAGGAAACATCTTCCCGCAAGGGCCGGATTCATGAAATTCTGACCCAGTCCTCCGAATAGCATCTTAACCACAAGTATTGCAAAAACACTGCCTATGATACCCATCCACCACGTTGCCTCAGGCGGAAGGTTGAGTGCGATAAGAAGTCCCGTGACAACAGCCGACAGATCTCCGACAGTTACAGGGAGTCTCATAATAAGCTCATAAATAAGCTCAGTTAAAACACATGATGCGATGCATACGGCAACAAGCAATGCCGAATTAAACCCGAAACTGTATACTCCGAAAACAGTCGTGGGCAGCAACGCTATTATCACGAGAAACATTATCATCGATGTGGACATCCGGCTTCTGACATGAGGAGAAGCAGATACATTTACAAGATCGCTCATATTCGCCCTCCTATTTCTTCTTCCTTCTGTTTGCAAGAACAGTCTGTCTCATCATCTTGATCTCCTGCGTCAGGTGTCTCTTTGCGGGGCAGATGTAACTGCAGCAACCGCATTCAACACATTCCAGACCGTTTTGGGAAACAAATCTGTCTTCGTCATAATGCTCCGCAATATCCGCAAGTCTCGAAGGGACAAGCCTGGACGGGCAGGCGTCCACACAACGGCCGCAATTGATACACGCTTTTGCGCTTGATTCGGATACGGCGTCTTCGGTAAAAGCAACTATCGCCGATGAAGATTTGGTAACCGGCACGTTAGTATCAAATAAAGCAAAGCCCATCATCGGACCGCCAGAAATGATCTTTGCCGGCTCACTTTTAAAACCTCCTGCCGCATCGATAAGGTCTGCATAACTGGTTCCCGTATATACCCTGTAGTTCTGGGGATATTTGATCGCGGGTCCCGTAACGGTAACAATCCTCTCCATAAGAGGTCTTCCCTCGATCACGGCATGATATATGGCAACGATCGTATCAACATTGTTTACGATACATCCCGCATCCGCTGGTAACATACTTGAATTGATCGCTCTCTGGGTTGTCGCATAAATAAGCTGTCTCTCGGAACCCTGCGGATATTTGGTCTTAAGAACCTTAACACTGATCCTTGGTTCATCTATGCAAAGATCCTTGAGGATCCTGATACAGTCGGGTTTATTGTCTTCAACCGCGAGAATTCCCTTTGCATGTTCAAACAGACAAAGAATTATCTTAAGCCCGGCAACGAGTTTTTCGGGTTCTTCGATCATTCTTCTGTAATCCGAAGTAAGATAAGGTTCACACTCCGCACAGTTTGCAATAACATAATGGATCTTTCCGGGATCCTTCGGTGACAGTTTGACGTGAGTCGGAAAACCCGCACCGCCCATTCCGACAATACCGGCGTCCTTTATTATCCTGATAACCTCTTCCTTGGTCATCTCGGCTATCGGCCTGACCGGCATGGGAGGCGCTTCCTCATATGTATCATCGTTTTCGATAACGATACACATCGTATCGACTCCCTGAACGTTTCGCCTGTTTTCTATAGCCATAACGGTACCCGAAACAGATGAATACACATTTGCGGACACAAACCCGTTCGCCTCGGCGATAAGACTGCCGCGCAGAACATGATCCCCCGGTGAAACAACGGGGACCGCAGGTGCACCTATATGTTGTGATAACGGAAATACAAGCTGGGGACTTGACGGAAGAAGATCGATTATCTTCTTGTCTTTGGTAAGATCCTTTCCGTCATAAGTATGGATCCCACCTTTAAATGTAAGACCTGCCATTTACTTTCTCCCTTTAATCATACTGATGACATTATATCATATATACATTATACTTAAACAGAAAAAGAGGAACCGAAATATGCAGATAATCGACAGACTGTATGAGGGCCTTTCATGCAATCATCCGATCGAAGGGTTTTGCGATCCGCAAAAGGCTCTTTTTATTGATATAGAAACAACCGGACTCAAAAAGGAAACAACATCCCTTTATCTTATCGGTTGCGGATACTATACAAAAAGCGGTTTTATGACAAGGCTTTTCTTTGCCGACGACAAGTCCGAAGAATACGATATCATGACCGAATTCATTAAACTTGCGAAGGGATTTTCACATCTGTTCCATTTCAACGGATATAAGTTCGACATTCCTTATCTGCAGTACAAGGCGACGCTCCACAATATAGACGGCATGTTCGACGATCTTGTTCAGGTTGATATATACAGACTTTGCAAGCCCCTCAGATATCTTCTCTTTTGTGACAGCATGAGGCAGAAAGCGATCGAGGATTTCCTTGGTATCAGACGCGAGGACCGCTACGGTGGCGGAGAACTGATCGAAGTATACGAACGTTACACAAGATCTCGAAATCCCGAGGATCTGGAGCTGCTTATCACTCACAACAGGGAGGATGTACTCGGTATGCATCTGATCATGCCTGTACTTTCCTATCTTGATCTTAAAGATGCGCCTCTCGTTTTTGAAGATTATGACGTGAACGGATACACCGATTATAACGGAAACGAGCTTGAAGAGATCATCCTCAGGTATAAAACAACCGTTATACTCCCGAAATCGTTTGTAGCCAAGACCGAAAGTATGTATGTAAAATACGCTCACGAGTCCGGAATCATAATGATAAGACTTCCGATCATCCGTGGCGAAATGAAGCTGTATTTTGAAGATTACAGGGATTACTGTTATATACCCGATGAAGATACCGCGATACCCCGATCCCTTGCAGAGGCGCTTCCGAAAGGAAGCTACAAAAAGGCAACTCGCGATACCTGTTACCGGAAAGTGACCGGATCGTTCATAAAACAACCGAGTGCCGTCTTCGAACCGGTGCTTAAGACATCCTTCAAGGACAAAAGAAAGTATTTCAAATTTCCCGACAGTTTCAACAAAGAAGCGGCCGAAATATTCGGCCGCGAACTGATCAATATATTCTTTGTCATGAAGAAGCGTACATCACTTGTTTAGCAGATCGTTGTGCTTCTCATAATAGAATGAACTTCTTCTCTCGAATCCGTACTTCCTGTGATTCATTATCTGTTCGGTACTTCCGATGAAGAAAATCCCGCCGTTAACAAGGCTCTGTCCGAACTTCATGAATATCTCATCCTTGGCTTCGTCAGTAAAATAGATGAGAACGTTTCTGCATACAATGAAATGACAATCATTGATGAAAGGATCTTTTAACAGGTTATGTTCCCTGAACTCCACCCTCGATTTGATCTCGTTACTTATCTGATACGAAGAACCTACCTTGGTGAAGTATTTACTCTTAAGATCATCAGGAACACTTGCAAGACTCTTCTCGGTATATATTCCGTTCTTGGCCGCCGCTATAACCTGCTTGTCAAGATCGGTCGCTATGATCTTGATCTGATTCAAAGGAATGTGTTTTGATAATGCCATTACCAATGAATACGGCTCATCTCCGGTCGAGCAGGCCGCGCTCCAGATCTTGAGGTTCTTGCCGAACTTTCCTATGAGTTCGGGGATGAAATCCTTATCCATCATCTTCCACTGCTCGGGATTTCTGTAAAACTCCGATACATTAATGGTAAGATAATTTATGAATTCTTCAAAGAGTTCCTTGTCCGTCTTGATGTTGGAAACAAACTCATCATAACCCTTGATATTGTGTTTTTCGATCAGGGTATTGATCCTTCGCTTCATCTGGTTCTCTTTGTAAGCTGAAAGATCTATCCCGGTCATTCGAAGAATCGAATCTTTGAATTTCTCGTAATCCATTTTCGATACCGACCCCGATTATTCCTCTGCGGATGCTTCCTCTCCTGCAGTCTCCGCCTCAGGCTCTGCTTTGGCTTCCTCTTCGGGTTCATCCGGAAGAAGTGCCTTGATCGAAAGACTGATCTTCTTGTTATCAAGATCGAAGTCTACGATCTTTGCCGTAACTTCCTGGCCTACCGAAAGAATATTTGAAGGCTTGTCAACGTGTTCTCTTGAAATCTGAGATACATGAAGAAGCGCATCAATGCCTTCCTCAAGTTCAATGAACGCGCCGAAATCGGTCATTCTGGCAACCTTACCGGTAACTTCCTTGCCGACTGCGAATTTATCCTGAGCATCAACCCACGGATTCTCGTCCTCAAACTTACGTGAAAGGGCGATCTTGCTTCCGTTGATCTCTTTAACGAATACACGTACTTCCTGGCCGGGCTTGTATACTTTCTTGGGATTTTCAACACGTCCCCAGCTCATCTCGGATATGTGAAGAAGGCCGTCTGCTCCGCCGAGATCGATGAACACACCGAAATCGGTAACATTCTTAACTACACCGTTGATAACATCACCGACCTTAAGATGCTCGAACAGCTCCTTCTGAAGTTTCTCTCTCTCTGCCATGAGAAGCTGTTTGCGGTCTCCGATTATACGACGCTTTCTGGGATTGAACTCGGTTATTACGAACTCGATCTCTTTGCCGAGGTACTTGGAAAGATCCTTCTCGTATCCGTCCGAAACAAGGCTCGCAGGAATGAACACTCTTGATTCCTCAACAAGAACACTGAGTCCTCCGTCAAGAACCTGAGCAACTTCAGCCTTAAGAACTTCTTTGTTCTCAAATGCCTCCTCGATCCTCTTGTTGCCTTTATCAAAAGCAAGTCTCTTATATGACAGAAGCACCTGACCGTCACCGTCATTTACTTTGATGACCTTGGTGTCCATCTTGTCCCCTATGTTCACAACGGTCGTAAGATCGATATTGGGTGTATTGGAATACTCGTTACGAGTAACTATACCATCTGCTTTATAACCGATATTGAGAATAATCTCTTCAGGCTTAACCGCAATAACAGTTCCTTCAACTACCTCTCCATTGTGTATTGTTTTGCAAGATTCTTCTAACATTTGTTCAAAAGTTAATTCTGACATAATTTTGAACCTCCTCAATTATATTTTTCGGGGTGGAAGCCCCTGCAGTAATGCCTACACTCTGGAGTGATCCCGTAGGATCCGTTTCAAGATTATCCCTGGTCTGTACAAATTTCGTACATTTGCATTCACGACTGCATATTTCGTAAAGTTTTTGCGAATTGGAGCTCTTGCTATCTCCTATTACAATCATCATATCGACCGAAGATGCTATTTTACGGGCTTCTTCCTGCCTGTCGGTCGTAGCGTTACAGATTGTATTCACAACGTTAACATTGTAACCTTTTTTTTGCAGGATTTCAACTAAATCTTTATATTTTGCCGCTCTGAAAGTGGTCTGTGAGACCGCTGTAATCTCGATGTTGCGATCCCCTTCGAAACGGGCGGCATCATTCTCATCCCTGATCACCGTCGTACTGCCGCCGTACGCGCACCAGCCGACTATTCCTTTGACTTCGGGATGATCGGGATCTCCTATGACGACTATCCGCTTACCCTCTGTACTTTCTTTTGCAACCACATTATGAATCTTTTTGACGAAGGGACATGTCGCATCCACGACTTTATGACCGGATGCAATGATCGCCTCATATGTTTCTTTAGATACCCCGTGCGAACGGATGATCACCGTTCCGCTCGGAACATTCCAAAGCTCAGTAATATCGTTTATGACCTTCACGCCTTTTTTTTCCAGATCCGAAACGACAAAGTCGTTATGGATTATCGGTCCGAAAGTGTATATGTTCCCGCCCTTTTGTGTTTCCGAATATACGGTATCAACGGCACGTTTGACTCCGAAGCAGAATCCTGCCGTCTTGGCAACTTTCACATTCATCCGAGTTTCCTTTTGGCCTCATCTAAAATAGCACTTTTAACCTCATCGATCGACATGTCGGAACTATCGATCAAAGTGGCGTCATCAGCCTGACGAAGGGGTGAATTCTCCCTCGTCATATCGCGTTCATCCCTCTCTATGATATCCGCTTCGATCTGTTCAAGATCGCAGCTTTCGCCCTTTGCGACAAGCTCATCATATCTTCTCTTGGCTCTGACGCGGCTTGAAGCAGTCAGGTATATCTTGCATTTGCTGTCCGGAAGAACGACGGTACCTATATCCCTTCCGTCCATGACAACATCCTTTTCCGATGCAAGTTTTTGTTGAAGAGCAACAAGTTTTTGCCTGACTTTCGCGTTTACGCTTGATGCCGATGCCATGTTTCCGACCTCTTCAGTACGTATCAGGTTATTGACATTCTCCCCCATCAGAAGAACTACCTGTTGCCCGTTCTCGTAGCTTATGGAGATATCTGCGTCTTCACATGCTTTTTCGATGCCGTTTGTATCACTTCTGTCAATACCCGAACGGATCAGATAAAGAGCCATTGCACGATACATGGCACCCGTATCGACATAGATGTATCCCAGTTCCTTTGCGACGGCTTTTGCTATCGTACTCTTACCCGCTCCCGCAGGTCCGTCTATAGCTATGCTTTTTCCCATGTTCAAACCTCCTTACAACAACTGCCGGCAAGATGGCCCGTGGACCATGCTATCTGCAGATTGAATCCGCCGGTTAACGCGTCCGTATCTATCATCTCCCCGGCAAAATACAGTCCCTTGATCTTTTTGCATTCCATAGTCGAGGGATTTATGTCACGAACACTGACTCCTCCTCTTGTGATGATAGCTTCGTTAAATCCGCGGTTTCCGGTAACCCTTACCGAAAAACATTTTAATATCTCACAGACCTTCTGTCTTTCCTGCTTTGTAACCACATTGATCTTCTTATGCGGTTCTATACCGGTTCTTTTAATAACTGCCGTTATCATTTTATTCGGCAACAGTTTCCCGAGTGAATTTGCGAAGTCTCTGTTCGGATTCTCATCAAAGTCCCTTATTATCCTAGCGTCAAGTTCTTCAAACGACAATGCCGGTTTAAGATCTATACACACATCGATACCGGTCTTGTAATCTTCTTCTTTGACGTATGCCGATGCCGACAGGATGAGCGGTCCCGACAGTCCGAAGTGAGTGAACAACATTTCACCGAACCCCGAATACAGCGTCTTCTTCCCTTTTAAAACAGATACTCCGACATTTTTAAGCGACAGGCCCTGCATGTCCGTTATCATATTGTCATTACAGGAAAACGGTACCAGTGACGGTTCTCTTTTGACAACGCTTATCCCGGCTCTTTCTATCGTTTCAAACAGTTTGCCGTCGGAACCTGTCAGCGGATATGAAACACCCCCTGTTGCGACTATGACAGCATCGGAATCTATTACCTGTTCCCTGCCTTCCCTTTTAACGATAACGGCAGATATTTTATTCTGACCGTCGCTTTCTTCAATCTTAAACCCGAGTGCTTTAGTCCCGAGCATTACCCTGACGTTTGCTGTCTCAAGTCTGTTTTTAAGGGTCTTTATAACGTCCGAAGAATGATCGCTTTGGGGAAATACCCTCTCTCCCCTCTCGGTCTTTGTGGCAAGGCCCGATCCGTTGAAAAAATCTACGGTTGCATGATTGTCAAAATCGTAAAAAGCACTGTAAAGGAATTTCGGATTCGTTACAATATTGTCAAAAAGCTCTTCCACAGGGCAGGCGTTTGTAATGTTACATCGTCCTTTTCCCGTCAGGAACAGCTTTTTGCCAAGCTTATCGTTCTGTTCGATAAGAGTAACCTTATTATTGTTTTCTGCTGCCGTTATCGCAGCCATCATGCCGGCGGGGCCTCCGCCAACAACTGTTATTTTCATGTTTTAAAAGAAGCCCTCTATAGTCTCCTTAAGTGTAGGAAGGATCTCTTCCGTAGTAAGATCGAGTTCCCCGCATATGGCCATACATGCCATTCCGTGCATAAAAATGAACACTTTCATAAAGATGTCACCGGCCTTGTTCATATCAAGGTTCTTGATACGACGAAGCTGCTTAATGACAAAGCCGTTCTGGGCACCGTTGATCAGATCATACATGGTGTTGTCGTCATCGTGCGGCGTCAGGAACAAAAGCTTAAAAAGATTAAGCTCCTTCTTTGCAAACGAAATATAACACAAACCGAGATCCACGAAAGGCGTGTCATCCTTCTGTTCGAATTCGAGACAAAACTCCTCGTAGAAAGCTTTTGCCTTAACAAAAACCTCGTTTGAAAGTTCTTCCATATTCGTATATACGCGGAAGATAGGCTGAGTACTGCATGAGATGTGTGCCGCAAGTTTTCTTGCCGTGAGCATTTCAATACCCTGTGTCCTGACAAGATCGAATGCTCCGTCTAAGATCATCTGCTTGGAAATCTGTTCTTTTCTGGCCATAATACCCTCTTGATCAAATTAGTAACGGGCAGTCTTTTTTGACTGCCCGTTTATTGTAACACACGTTATGATATAATGCATCACAATTTTTTAAAAAATCCGGATATTTTTTGTATACAGTTTTTATACGGGATATGCTCCGGATTCCGTATCGGCTTTCTTCATGTCGACTTTGCTCTGCTGAGCTTCACGATACTTGAAGAAATCCGTTGCAACCTGAGGGAACAGTGCATATGTGAGCACATCCTCATCCTGCTGCTTGTACTGTTTCATCTCAGCCTCGAGAGTCTCAAGCTCCGGCTTGTCGTGTCCCGTAGCTTCTGCGGAACGAGCCGTGGATCTCTTTTCTCCGGGGATGACTTTGTTAATGACCTCTTCGCTCATCGGCTTAACGGTCTGACCGTAATTACCTCTTAAGAGATCTTTGAACTCACCTGTAGCCATCTTGTATCTCTCGCCCATAAGAACGTTAAAGATAGCCTGTGTTCCGACGATCTGCGATGAAGGTGTAACAAGAGGCGGCTCACCGCAGTCCTTACGAACCTTCGGGATCTCTTCGAGAACTTCCTGATATTTGTCTTCGGCATTCTGTTCCTTAAGCTGCGAAACCATGTTTGAAAGCATTCCGCCGGGTACCTGGTAAAGAAGTGTCTTGATGTTTACACCGAGAACCTTCGTGCTCATAAGACCGGATTCTATGCATTCTTCCCTGTAAGGGCGGAAATAATCGGCTATCTCGGCAAGCTTTGTCTGTGACAGGCCCGTATCGTAAGGAGTTCCTTTGAACGCCTCTACCATAACTTCCGTAGCGGGCTGACTTGTTCCGAGTGCGAAAGGTGAGATCGCACAGTCGATAACATCAACACCGGCTTCAACGGCCTTAAGCTGCGTCATCGAAGCACAACCCGATGTATAATGAGTATGAAGCTGTATTGGAAGCTTCGTATTCTCTTTCATTGCCTTAATAAGGTCTGCTGCCCTGTAAGGAAGGAGAAGTCCCGCCATATCCTTGATACAGATGGAATCGGCTCCCATTTCCTCAATCTTCTTTGCCATATCGGCCCAGTACTCAAGCGTATATGCATCACCGAGAGTATATGAAAGCGCAACCTGCGTGCTTCCTCTTCCTTCCTGCTTCTTTACGCGGTTAGTTGCATCTACCGCCGCCTGAAGGTTACGAAGATCGTTAAGACAATCGAATATTCTGATGATATCGATACCGTTAGCGATCGATTTTTCAACGAATGCATTTACGACATCGTCGGCGTAAGGTCTGTAGCCGAGAATGTTCTGGCCTCTGAAGAGCATCTGAAGAGGAGTCTTCTTGAATCCGTCCTTCAGTTTGCGCAGTCTTTCCCACGGATCCTCTTTAAGGAAACGAAGGGAAGCATCAAATGTGGCTCCACCCCAGCATTCAACCGAGTGGTAACCTATCTCATCCATCTTACCGATGATGGGAAGCATTACCTCGGTAGGCATTCTCGTTGCGATGAGTGACTGGTGTGCGTCACGCAGAACGGTTTCCATTATGCCAACCGGTTTCTTTTCAACTTCACCCATTTTAATATCCTCCTAATCTATCTAAACTAATCAGAAAACTCCAAATATAGCCATGAACGTACCGGCTGCCACCGCGGTTCCGATAACTCCGGCAACGTTGGGACCCATTGCATGCATCAACAGGAAGTTTGTCGGATCCTCTTCGGCACCGACTTTCTGTGATACACGTGCTGCCATGGGAACAGCCGAAACACCGGCCGAACCGATCAACGGATTGACCTTTCCTCCGGTCAGTACACACATTATCTTACCGAAGATAACACCGGCTGCCGTACCGAAGGCAAATGCTATCAGGCCGAGTACAACGATCTTGAGCGTATTGGCATTAAGGAAAGCCGCCGCCGATGTCGTTGCTCCTACGCTTGTTCCGAGAAGTATTACAACGATATACATGAGCGCATTGCTCGCTGTATCCGTAAGCTGTCTTACAACACCCGACTCCTTAAAGAGATTACCGAGCATGAGCATACCTACAAGAGGTGCCGTAGTCGGGAGAATCATACATACAACTATTGTAACTATGATAGGGAACAGTATCCTCTCAAGCTTCGATACGGGACGGAGCTGTTCCATCTTGATCTTTCTCTCCTTCTCGGTTGTGAGAAGTTTCATGATAGGCGGCTGAATGATCGGAACGAGTGACATATACGAATACGCCGCCACGGCGATCGGTCCGAGAAGAGCCGTCTGACCGAGCTTACTTGCAAGGAATATCGATGTAGGGCCGTCTGCACCGCCTATGATCGCGATGGCTGCAGCCGCCTTATCGTTGAATCCCATGGCGATAGCCATGAAATAAGCCGCATAGATACCGAACTGGGCTGCCGCACCGAGAAGAAAACTCTTCGGATTGGCGATAAGGGGACCGAAGTCCGTCATCGCACCAACACCCATGAATATAAGGGACGGCAGTATAGCCCATTCATCCAGTTTATAGAAATAATACAGCAGGCCTCCGGTTCCGTTGGCTGCCTCTTCTATCTTCAGCATGATATCCGGGTAGATGTTTACCAGGAGCATACCGAATGCGATGGGAGTCAGAAGCAGCGGCTCGAATCCTTTGGCTATGGCCAGATAAAGGAATATACAAGCCACGGCGATCATGAGGTAGTTACCCCATGACAGTCCAAGAAAGGCCGTCTGCTGTAACAGATTCCCGAATGTATTTGCTACATATGACATTTTATGACCTCCACACTGCTATCATCATTAGTTAAGAGTTGCGAGAAGCTGACCTGCCGCACACGCATCTCCGATGGAGCAGTCGATACTTGCCACGGTACCGTCCTTGGGAGCAACAACAGGGATCTCCATCTTCATTGCTTCGATGATGATCACAGCCTGACCTGCTTTAACGGAATCACCAACATTTGCCTCAATCTTAAATACCTTACCTGCGGCACCTGCTTCGATCTTAACCGAGCCTGCGCCTGCTGAAGCTGCTGCAGCGGGTGCAGCCTTGGGTGCTGCCTTCGGAGCTGCCTTGGGTGCTGCTGCGGGAGCTGCAGAACCTGTTCCCTCTTCTACTGTAACGTCATATACGTTTCCGTTAACGGTTATTGTATAGTTTTTCATGATATGTCCTCCTACTTATTCCATAAACTGTTTGGTCTTCTGACAATACTTCTAACAACAAAATCATCCGATGATCCGCTTGTACCTGCGGCTGCGATCGCGGCCGTGATTACGGCAACAAGTTCAAGATCATCCGCTTCCTCTTCTTCCTTTACCACGATCTGAGCGATCGTATTATCAACCGCTGCCGTTTTGACGTCCGTCTTATCCTTGTTGAAAGCGCTCTGGATCTTGGGGATAAGATTGAACAGGCTTATGATCAGCGAAATGATGATCAGGACAATGAACACGGTACCCATTCCGAGCAAAGTGTTAAGTCCGGCCTTTTCCATCTTCTCACCGAATGTCCAGTTGATATTCGTGGTAAGCGAATTAAGCGTCTTGTAGAGATCATCTTTGTAAATGGCCTCTATCTGGGCAGTCTTCTTTGTGCCCACTACATCAAGTGTAACGATTATGTCTTTGCCTGAATCGTCATAATACGCGTTCATTCCCGTGATCGAGACAAAATCACCCATGTCGGGCTTCGCTCCGTTCCAGGAATTGAGAGCATTGACCATTCCGTTTCCGTTAGCCTTGACTCCGAAATAATTGGAAATGACATATTCCAGATACTCGGCACCCTGTTCCGTAATCTCGGCGGACTGTTCTTCATCAAGAGCGGCCAAAAACTGTGTTACGAGATTACTGGTGGTCTGCTCGAGGGCCGTAGCCACTTCAGGGTCGAGAGTTTTTGCGGCAGTACCTCCGCACGCGGAAAGTCCAAGGACACAGGCAGTCAAACATAATATTAATCTGATCTTTTTCATATTACGTATCCCTATCCTTTCTAAACCGTTCCGTGCTTCTTGGCAGGTCTGTCCTCTCTTTTTGTATATAACATTTCAAATGCGCCGATAACGTATTTTCTCGTATCGGCGGATGCGATAACCTGATCGACATATCCGCGTCTTGCGGCCGAATCAACGCTGTTCTGGAGCTCATTGTATTTCTTTGCTCCGTCGGCAATGGCATCAGTACCCTTTCCGTCAAAGATAACCTTTGCGGCAAGATCGGCATCCATCATACCTATCTTGGCGCTGTCCCATGCGATCGTGATATCCGCACCGAGTGATTTTGAATTCATTACTATTCCGGCTGTTCCGAAAGCTTTGCCTATGATCACATTGACCTTGGCAACAGTAGCATTTGCGAAAGCAAAAGCAAGCTTTGAGGATGCCGCTGCGATACCTTTTTCACATTCGATGTTCGCATCAAACCCGGTAACGTTTGTAAGCGTAAGCACCGGTATGTCGAATGAGTCGCAGAAGTTCACGAAATCCGCTGCCTTGTTTGCGGCTTCAACAGTCAGAACACTGTCGCTTTCCCAAACCTTTTCTCCTTCATCATCGTAGCCTTCACATCTGTTTGCGACACAACCGACCGTCTGACCGTTAAGTCTGATGAATCCTGTTGTGATCTGCTTTCCGTATCCGGCTTTTACTTCGAAATATGAATTATCATCGGCTATCATCGAAAGAGCGATGGCTGTATCGGTCGTGCAGTTTGCGATATCGGATACCGCACGGTTGAGATCATCGGTGCAGTCGGATACGGCACCGAACTCATCGTTATTGGACGGAAGAAGTGAAACAAAGCTTCTTATCTCTCCGTATATTTCAGCCTCACTTGCTACAATGTCAACGTTTCCGGCTTCATCAGCCTGGAACGCGGAAGATGCTGTGTCGTTCTTCTCCTCGTAATTTCCGGTCAGGGCATTCGGGGAATTAACGAATAACTTAGCGTTCTTTTCTTCCATAAATGTAAAATCACTCATCCCCGTAAAGAGCGACAAACCCCCGCCGCACTTTCCGAAGATCGCCGTGATCTGGGGAATAACACCGCTTGCCATAGCCTGAGCCTTATAGATCCTTCCGAATGCCGCAAGTGCATCGGTAGCCTCATTGAGTCGAAGCCCCGCGGAATCGATAAGTCCGATAACGGGAGCGCCAACCTTGAGTGCAAGACTGTAAAGGTTAACTATCTTCTTGGCATGCATTTCGCCAACAGAACCGCCAAGTACAGCTGAATCCTGGCTGTATACGTAAACAAGCCTTCCGTCTATAAGACCGTAGCCGGTTACAACGCCATCAGCAATGCTCTCCTTCGGTTCCATGTTAAAATCGGTGGAACGTGCAGTAACATTTGCACCGATCTCAACGAAACTGTTTTCATCAAGCAAACTCGATATACGTTTGCCTGCAAGTGAAGAATTACTCATTGCAAAACCTCCATATAAAATATAATGATAGCCGAAATACGCACTTTTGATATTTTAACATAGGAAAGGGATTTTTCAAAGGATAAAATTGAAGAAAAATACATAAAGAAAAAGGAACCTTTCGGTCCCTTATCAGATGTCGAGTTTAAGCTGTATCTCCTCTGCCGCTTCGCGCTTGAATTCCTCCAAACGGTCCGGGGCGATGTCCGGCAGATCCTCAATGGATTTGACTCCGAAACTTCTGAGGAACTGTTCCGTCGTACCGAACAGCAGCGGACGCCCGGGAGCATTGAGTCTTCCGAGTTCCGTGATAAGTCCGAACTCGAGAAGTTTGTTTATCGGATGATCACATGAAACACCCCTGATCTTCTCCACCTCGGCACGTGTCACCGGCTGCTTGTACGCAATGATCGACAGTGTCTCCAATGCAGTGTCGGACAGATGCATGTTCTTCGGAATCTTCGCAACCTTGATCAGATACTCGTACATCTCTGTTTTCGAACACATCTGTACCGCGTTATCCAGTTCAACGATAGTCAGTCCGAAATCCTTGTTTCGTTCGAACTTTGCCTTCATTCGGTCTATCACTTCACGTGTCTCGTCTTCGGTAAAACCGATCGCATCGGCAAGCTTCTTGATCTCAACCGAATCACCCATCGCAAACAGTATCGCCGAGATCGCGGCTTCGGGGTGTTCGGCACGAACAACCTCTTCGGCAGCCTCTTCACTCTCCTTCGGCTGTGCGATATCCATTTCGTCTATATTTTCTTTTAACGATTCTTCGAATTCTTTCTTCATAATACTATGCAGCCATGGATGTGATCATGATATCATCGAACAGATTGTCCTGAACTATCCTGATCTTGCCGACTTTCATCATCTCAAGCATAACAAGGAATGTAACAACTATCTCCATCTTGGTGGGCTGTTCCTCAAGAAGCGCCCTGAATGAAAACTTCTTGTGCGTTCTCACGTACATTTCGATATAAAGCTGTTTCTCTTCAAGATTGATCTCATCCTTTTCGATATTACCGAACTTACTCCTTACGGGATCTATCTTGTCCTTCTGTTTGCGTACAACCGATCTGAATATCTCGTTGAGTCTTGTAAGGTCGATATCACCTACAAGCTTCTCGTAATCGATAGGTTCAACGTACTCGAGCACTTCTTTCGGAAGCGTTGCGCTCTTGTAGACATTCCTGACCGCATCGATCTGTCTGTCCTTCAGCTCGAACGACATATACTTGTACATCTTGTATTCGATCAGCTTCTCGACAAGTTCGGCTCTGGGATCTTCCTCCTCACCGTCTTCTCCGATCTCGGCGGGAAGGAGCATCTTCGCCTTGATATCAAGAAGTGTCGCAGCCATCACGAGGAATTCACTCATGATATTGAGGTCCTCGATCTCCATCTGTTTAAGATACTCAAGGTACTGATCCGTGATGAGCGCGATCGGTATATCGTATATATCCACCTTGTTCTTCTCGATAAGATGAAGGAGCAGATCAAGCGGACCTTCGAATTTTTCAAGTTTAACGTTAATCGCCATTGTTCTATTCCCTGCCTTTGGGTCTGACCGTTACCGATACTATCTCGGCTTTGTTGAATATCCTTACAGGTATCGTATGCCATCCGATACCGCGACTTACTATCATTGTTGTGTTCCCGCTCGTATATGTACCGAAATCGTATTTCGGAAACAGCTTTAACTGGGGCGATATCACACCGCCGATCCCCGGAATCCCGACTATGCCGCCGTGAAGATGTCCGGAGAGGACAAGATCCGGCCCGAATCCGACATAATCATCAAAAAAATCGGGATTGTGTGCAATCAGGATATCGTATCTTCCCGGATCGGGATTGCCGAACGTGTCCGTAAGTATCCCCTCGGGCATCGGGCTCGTAACTACCCTGCGGTAATTATCGATCGGAATGTCAAACCCGTATATCCTGATATTTCTGTCAGGAACGTCCGAATACGCATTTGAAAGAAGTTTAATCCCGTGATCTTTGACATATTGCTCAAGCTTATCGTATTTGCCCGGAAACTTAAGCGGTTCGGCTTTATAACGTTGCTCATGATTGCCGAGTCCGAAGTATACCGTATGATCGGCAGACAGCTTGGCCAGAAAATCAAATGCAACTCCGCGATCGAGCGAATCCCCCATATAACTCGTGATCATATCTCCGGCAAGTATAACGAAATCCGGATTGATATCCTTTATCGCAGTAAGGAGCTTTTTATTATGATCGCGTGTAACATCGGTATCATGAAGATCCGACAGCATCACGAAACTAAACGGCGATCCGATATCCTTGTCGGTCGAAAGATCATATTCGACTATATTGAATCCGCTGCTTTGGCTGTACACGAATATGACGAGCAAAAGCACCAGAATGATGATCAGTATAAGCTTCAACGCCTGAATCCGTAATCCTTTGCAATATATTGTAATGCCCGGCGGGCGTCATACAACATATGGTATTATAGCATGCGTTTTATCAATATGCAATAAAAAACCCCGGAACGAATCCGGGGTGTTTGTTATCAGTTGTATTTTCTCTTTCTGGCTGCTTCGGACTTCTTCTTACGCTTTACGCTGGGCTTCTCATAGTGCTCTCTCTTACGGATCTCCTGCTGGATACCGGCTTTGGCACAACTTCTCTTGAAGCGACGTAATGCACTGTCCAAGCTTTCATTCTCTTTTACGATTACTTCTGCCATTTTCCAACCCTCCCCTCAAGTCATAGATTGTGCTGACCCTTGGGCTCTAATTTCGCACTGATGAAATTTAATCATATGTTCGACAATAAGTCAAGAAAAATCTAAATCACATCATTCCTTCAAGAACACCCTTTGCGGATGAAAGCATCTTCTCCATTCCCGAGGGATCTTTTCCGCCGGCCTGGGCCATATTGGGACGGCCGCCTCCGCCGCCGCCTACCATCGGGGCAAGCTGCTTTATAAGATTACCCGCGTGAGCTCCCTTTGCGACTGCATCATCGCCGCACATAACTACAAGACTGACTTTTCCGCCCGCATCGGAGCAAAGCACAAATACACCGTCCGCATATTTGGCTTTCATCTGATCCGCCAGATCCCTTAGAGCGTTCATGTCCGCCGAAGGAACGTTTGCGGCGATCAGTTTCAGGCCCGATACTTCAACAACCTTATCCGAGATATCTCCAACAGCCTCTTTTGCAGCCTTTGACTTGAGCGACTCAAGTTCTCCCGACAGAGTCTTGATCTCCGCCATCATTTTAGACAGCCTGTCCGCAAGTGTAGCGGGTGTTGCCTTTACGACAGCAGCCGCAGCTTCGAATTCTTTCTCGATATTTCTGTAGTAATCCGCCACCGCCTGTCCGGTTATACCTTCGATCCTTCTGACTCCGGCAGCTATACCGCCCTCTCCGGTTATCTTGAAGCTGTGAATGTTTCCGGTCGAAGAAACATGTGTGCCTCCGCAAAGCTCTTTTGAAAAATCACCCATTTTAACCACTCTGACAACTTCGCCGTATTTTTCTCCGAACAGCGCCATTGCACCGGACTTCCTGGCATCATCTATCGACATGACATCGGTAACAACCGGAAGGTCCTCCATTATCTTTTCGTTAACGATATCCTCGACCTTTTCGATCTCTTCGGCCGTAAGTGCCCTTCCGAATGAAAAATCAAACCTCGTACGTTCGCCGTCCTGATATGAACCCTGCTGTTTAACCTCATCGCCGAGAAGTGTCTGCAGAGCTTTCTGAAGAAGATGTGTAGCCGAGTGATTCATACATGTCCTCTTCCTGTTGGTCTCATCCACCGACAGCGTAACGGTATCACCCACCCTAAATGTTCCCGATTCAACGATTCCCGCATGTCCGACTCTTGAACCTGAAAGCTTGATCGTATCCGTAACCTTAAATCTTCCTCCTCCGGAAATGAAACCGAAGTCACCTTTCTGTCCGCCCATGGTCGCATAAAAAGGTGTAACATCGGTAACTACGATGCACTTATCTCCTTCTCCTGCGCTGTCGACAAGCTTGTCCGATCCTATGGCGATGATCTTTCCCTGATCCTCCGTTTTGCCGTATCCGGTAAATTCCGACACAAGACTATCATCAAGTTCGTCAAATACCGCATTGTCGCCGGCCGACGTTTTGATCGAGAAGTTCGCGTTGTCTCTTGCTTTCTGCTTCTGCTCTTCCATTGCCGTGGCAAATCCGGCTTCATCAACGCTCACGCCTTTTTCACCTGCCATCTCGACGGTAAGTTCAAGCGGAAATCCGAACGTATCATACAGATAGAATGCGTCTTTTCCCGAAATACTTTTGTCGGATGATTTTTCCGCAGGTTCAAGTATCTTCACGAATTCCTTCATTCCGTTTTCGATAGTTGCCGTGAAACGGTCTATCTCTTTCTTGAGTTCCGTAAGAACGAATTCCCTGTTTGACTTAAGATTCTCAAAGCCTTCCGAATACACGTCATCTATAAATATCCTTGCGATCTCCAGAAGCGCCTGTGTATCAAATCCGAGAATACGTCCGTGTCTTACCGCTCTTCTTATCAGGCGGCGAAGTACATAACCTGCTCCGCCGTTGGCGGGAACAAGTCTTGCCTCATCACCGATGAGCATAACGGACGTACGCATATGATCGGCAAGAACACGCATTGAACGCGTCTTCTCGTCGTCGCTGTCATAAGATGTGCCCGACTTCTTTTCTATATATGAAATAACCGGAGCAAACAGATCAGTCTTATATACATCTTTTGTCCCGTTCAGGAACGCGAGGATTCTCTCCAGTCCCCATCCTGTATCGACATTCTTTTTCGCAAGCGGAGTCAGATGACCGTCCTTGTGCTTCTCATACTGCATGAACACATCATTGCCCAATTCCGTATATTTTCCGCATGAGCAACCCGGACCGCAGTTCGGTCCGCAGTCGGGAACATCAGCTATATAGAACATCTCGGAATCCGGTCCGCAAGGTCCGTATTCGAGTCCCCACCAGTTATCCTCGGCAGGAAGATAATAGATATGCTCGGGCAGAAATCCCGAATCTATTCTGCACTTGGCGCCTTCCTCATCTCTGGGCGCATTTTCGTCTCCTGCAAAAACGGTGGCTGCAAGATGCTCCTTATCAAATCCGAATACTTCGGTAAGAAGCTCATAACTCCATTTACATCTGTCTTCCTTGAAATAATCTCCAAGGCTCCAGCTTCCCATCATCTCGAAAAAAGTCACATGCGATCTGTCGCCGACCGAATCGATGTCATTGGTACGAACGCACCCCTGAACGTTACAAAGTCTCGTTCCGAGAGGATGTTTCTGCCCGAGCAGATACGGCATCAGCGGCTGCATTCCGGCAACGTTGAACATGACTCCGGTGGAACCGTCCGACACGAGCGATACGGCACCGACATCAACATGACCTCTTTCCTTATAGAATTCTTTCCATGTATTTCTTAATTCTTTTGACGTAAACTGTTTCATATTTTCTCCCAAGATCACAACAACGTTATTCCTGCTTTTTCGGCCGATTTGCGGTCTTTTTCAAGCCATATCGAACTCTGAACTTCCCCGATATGAGCTCTTCTTAAAAAGAACATACAGATCCTTGACTGACCGATACCGCCGCCTATCGTATACGGCATATTCTTTTCGAGTATCGCTTTATGGAACGGAAGCTTTGCCCTCTCCTGGCATTTCGCCTTTTTAAGCTGCTCCCTGAGTGAATCCTCATCAACCCTTATTCCCATGGATGATATCTCAAATCCCATATCAAGGAGCGGATAATATACGATAATATCTCCGTTAAGTGCCCAGTCATCGTAATCCGGAGCTCTTCCGTCATGCGGCTTGCCGTTTGAAAGCTTATCGCCGATCTGCATCAGGAATATTGCACCGTATTCCTTTGCCGCCGCCGTTTCTCTCTCTTTAGGCGACAATTCGGGCCATCTGTCCAAAAGTTCCTGAGTAGTAATAAACTTGATATTCTCAGGAAGGAGCCTCGTTATCTCGGGATGTCTCGAATTGATAAAGACCTCCGTGTTCTTTAACGCTTCATATACCTTCCTGACGATCGATTTGAGCGTTGAAACGCTTCTGTCCTTTTTGCTGATAATGAGCTCCCAGTCCCACTGATCGACATAAAGCGAATGAAGATTATCGGTATCCTCGTCACGCCTGATCGCCGTCATATCCGTATATAGTCCTTCACCCGTTTTGAATCCGTAATCGCGAAGTGCTTTCCTCTTCCACTTTGCGAGCGAATGAACTATCTCGACTTCGGCATCGTTCTGTTCCCTTATCCCGAATCTTACGGGACGCTCCACTCCGTTTAAGTTATCGTTTAGACCCGACTTTTCCGTAACGAACAAAGGGGCCGACACACGTGTGAGATTAAGCTCTTTTGCAAGCATCCTCTCGAAATAGTCCTTTACCTCTTTGATCGCGATCTCCGTTTCCTTGATCGATGACGGACTCTTATACCCGTCCGGTATGATTATGCTCATATCATGTCTCCTATTCAGCTTTATCCTATCCTCTCGGGGATAAGTTTGAGCAGTCTTTCAAGTTCTGCAATTATCGGGTCATGAAATCTTTCCGCTTCTTCCCACTTATCTTCTTTGAGAAGAGCATTGGATTCGGTCGCCATTTCAACAAGGTGTCCTGCTCCGGCACTCGCTCCGCTTCCCTTAAGTCCGTGAACGAGTATCCTGTAGTTCTCCTTATCCTTTGCGGCGAACGTTTCCTTCAGACTTACAACGGTCTTGGCGATCTCTTTCGTAAACGTACCCAGAACGAGTTTGTAGAAGTCATAACTGTTGTCATACATCTGAAGACAGTTGTCTTCGTCAATTCCGTCATTTTCATTAAATAGTCTGTCTGACATATCCGTAAAACCCCGTTTGAACAAGTCGCAAAACAACGATTTATTATAAACTTTCACCTCTGATTGCGCAAGATTACTTATCGGTGGGTTTGATCCTTATCTCTCCGTCGCGAAATACCCGAATATCCCCGTCAACGTCAAGCATTATCCCTCCTCTGTCGTCTATCCCCGTACATTTTGCGTAAAACAAAGTATCTCCGGACACATAGCAAATGTCCTTCCCGATGAATATACACCGTTTTCTGTATTCATCGATATGTCCGTATATATCATCCGCGGCGTAAAACTCAGAGAATTTTTCAATGATCATATTCGCAAGCCTGACAGCCTGCTTTTTAGCATCATCTTTTTCAAGATCACACGCTCTTCCCTTAAGACTTGCATATATATCCGAAATATCATCGGGTATATCGGCCGCTTCATATATGTTTATCCCGATACCCAGTATCACGTATCGGTCTTTCTTACCGTAATTATGCGCCTGCGCCACTATCCCGCACACTTTTCTTCCGTCAAGGATAATGTCATTGACCCACTTGATACCGGTATCGATATTAAACAGTTCCTTAATCGAATCACAAACGGCAACGGCTGCCATTGTCGTTATCATATCAAAGACTTCATCGTCATGCGGACGAAGAAGAAGACTCATATACAGATTCCCGCCTTCCGGCGAAAAAAAAGTACGACCGCTCCTTCCCTGTCCGGCGCTCTGAGAAAAAGCAACCACGCATACCCCTTCCCGTGCGCCGTTATCGGCAAGTTCCTTCAGGGTGATATTGGTACTTGCGACCGATTCATAAATCTTCAGATCTGCTTCCATACGACCTCATACTCATTACCGAATTTGTAATAAGGACATTTATACTCCGAACCCGACATGACCCTTCCGTATTCGTCTTCGTCAAGATTCATCCTGCAGTAGTATTCGTCATACTCCTCATCGTATATATAATTGTCACACGTTTCGCAATTAACCTGCACGCTCATTTTCATCACCGAACGGACCACTTTCGTTTTCGGGTTTGCCGGATTCATACAGTTTCTTATAGAATCCGTCCGCCGCGATAAGAGAATCGTGATCCCCCTGTTCAATTATCTTTCCGTTGTTCATCACAAGGATTATATCCGCATTCCTGACCGTTCCGAGCCTGTGCGCGACGATAAAGCTTGTTCTTCCCTTCATAAGCTTTTCGAATGCGCTTTGTATCTTCATCTCCGTTCTTGTATCTATAGAACTTGTAGCCTCATCGAGGATCAACATCGGAGGTATGTTCAGCATTACTCTTGTGATACACAGAAGCTGTTTCTGGCCCGCCGACAGGCCTTCTCCGTCCTCACCGATAACAGTATCATATCCCTTTTCAAGTCTTCTGATAAAGCCGTGGGCATGCGTTTCCTTTGCGGCATTTATCACTTCCTCGTCGGTTGCCTCCGGTTTAGCCATCCTTAAGTTTTCCATGATAGTTCCCTGTCGGAGCCACGTATCCTGAAGGACCATACCGTACGATCTTCGGAGACTGTTTCTTGTGACGTTTCTGATATCGTTCCCGTCAACGGAAATGGTTCCGTCATCAACATCATAAAATCTCATGAGCAGATTGATGATCGTGGTCTTACCGCATCCGGTCGGTCCGACTATCGCAACTCTCTGTCCGCGGGATACATTTACATTAAGATCTTTAATCAGTTCTTTTTCGGTGACATAGGAAAAATCGACATTTTGTAACGAAACATCACCGCTGCAATCGGAAAGGGATAATCCGTCGGAATCACTGCTCTCCACCGGCTCATCAAGTATCTCGAATACCCTGGCGGCACAGGCAAGCGCGTTCTGAAGTTCGGATATGACCGAAGAAATCTCATTAAACGGTTTTGTATACTGATTTGCATATGACAGGAATACCGTAAGTGTTCCAACGGTTCCGACATATTCAAGTCCCGGAATGATCTTCCCGTATCCGATACAGAAAAAAGCTCCGCAGAGCGCAACAAGGGCATAACAGACGGCATTCACAAATCTTGTCGCGGGATTCGTAAGTGATGAGAAGAATATCGCAGACAACGAGGATGCCGACAGACGCTCGTTTATCTCATCGAACCTTTCAAGTACTTCCTTTTCCTTTGCAAAAGCCTTCACAACCTTCTCGTTACCTGTCATCTCATCTATAAGAGCGGTCATCTGACCTCTTTGTAAGCTCTGCTTACCGAACATCGAATAAGTTCTCTTTGAGATGAAACGGGCAATGAATATCGAGAGCGGTGTTACAAGAACGACAACAACGGTTATAAGAGCATTCATGGAAAACATGATGACAAGCGTTGCTATTATCGTCATTATTCCCGTAAATGCCTGGGTGAATCCGAGAAGCAGCCCTTCCGAAAACTGATCCGCATCGGCCACTATCCTGCTGACAATATCACCCTGCGGGTTCGAATCAATGTATCGAAGCGGAAGATGCTCTATCTTCACGATCGCTTCGTTTCTTATCGTCTGAACCGTCCTGTATGTGATCGAATTGTTGATAAGGTTCATGCAAAACTGGGTTACGGCAACCGTGGCAGCAAGAAGCGCAGCGCGAAGGAGCCAGTATGAAGCCGTGCCGCTTTCATCTCCTATCGCATCGATAGCTCTTCCTATGCATATCGGAACGAGAAGTGTGGCAATGACGGATACCGCCGCCAGAACAAGCGATAACACTATCAATGCGTTATGTTCCCGCAGGAATGAAAGCACGCGCTTTACGGTTTGAGATTTTCCCTTTTTTGCAAGTGCATCGGAGTCGGTATTAAGATTACCCTTAGGCACGAAGCCCGATGTATCCATAGCCATCAGACCGCCTCCTTCCCGGGTTCATCTCCGTACTGCGACATGTAGATCTCTTTGTATACCGGAGAAGATTTGAGTAGTTCTTCATGAGTACCGAGTCCTGCAGCCTCTCCGTCATCAAGAACGAGTATTTGATCACATGCACTGACCGAAATCGTTCTTTGAGCTATTATTATTACCGTAGGATGATAAGAAAGTGAGGCAATATTCTCGCGAAGCTTCTTATCCGTCATGTAATCAAGCGCGGAAGCACTGTCATCAAGAATAAGTATCGAAGGCTTTGCGGCAAGAACTCTTGCTATGGACAGTCTCTGGCGCTGACCTCCCGAGAAGTTTCTGCCTCCGGCTTCCACTCTCGCATCGAGTCCTCCCTTATCTTCAATGACCTGTCTGCATACTGCTGCATCGGCGGCCGCAAGAAGATCATCATCGGATGCATCGGCGTTGCCCCATTTAAGGTTGTCTCTTATAGTACCTTCAAACAGAACCGCTTTTTGCATAACCGTTCCGACATAAGATCTGCATTTTTCAGGTTCAATACTCTTAACGTTCCTGCCGAAGAGTCTGACCTCACCCGAAGTCGCATCATAGAATCTCGGTATCAGATTTGCCACGCTTGTTTTACCGGAACCTGTTCCGCCGATTATACCGAGAGTCTGTCCCGCTTCTACACTAAACGATATATTGCTGACGGCTTCGTCGGCAAGTTCATGATAACGAAGGCTTACATCGCGAAATTCCACTGCGGGTGTCCTCTGATCATCCGCATCCTCGGTATCCTGTATTGTGATCATGGAAGGTGTGACATCAAATATCTCATTGACTCTTGACGCCGAAGCGAATGTCCTGTTGAGTGTTACGATAAGATTTGCAAACTTGATCAGTTCCAACAGGATCTGAGACATGTAATTGTATAATGCAACAACCTGACCGGTTGAAAGTATCCCCGCTTTTACTCTTGCACCGCCCGAATATATCAGAAGCACTATCGCAAGATTAATAAGTACATAAGTCAGCGGATTAAGAAGTCCCGACATTCTTCCCGCCTTAAGAAGATAGGTGGCAAGGCTGTCATTTGCTTTCTCGAATTCCCCGATCTGTTCATCCTCAAGCGTGAACGCTCTGATGACTCTTGCTCCCGAGAGATTCTCCCTTACAAGTCTGAGCACTTCATCAAGCTTTTGCTGGGCGTCTTTGAGTCTCGGAATGTTACTCTTCATAATAAGAGCCACTGCAAGCGCAAGAAGTGCGACGACAAGAACAAAGATAAGCGCGCACACCGAATCTATCGTAAAAGCCATTACCACGGCGCCTGCAACGATGAACGGAGAACGCAGAAACAGGCGCAGGAACATATTGACGCCGTTTTGCAAAATGTTGACGTCCGCGGTCTGTCTTGTGATCATCGCGCTGGTTCCTACCGAATCTATCTCGGTAAAGCCGAACGACAGTATATGCGCGAACAGATCGTGACGAAGTTCCTTCGAAAATCCCGTTGCGGCTTTTGCGGCAAAATACTGTGCGGTACAGGAAACGATAAGTCCCGTTGCACCCAGTATCACGAGTATTACAAAAGACCGAATTATAACACCGCTCGACCTTCCGTTAATGCCGCTGTCGATCATATACGCGATCACAAGCGGAACGGTAAGTTCAAACGCCGCCTCCAGCATTTTAAAAAGAGGCGCAAAAACGCACTCTTTTTTATAGTTGTTCAGA
>JAEEGL017396834.1_pt1 | contig 46829 bp, 38 predicted proteins | sample 9134231 | NCBI WGS metagenome assembly JAEEGL01 (sample SAMN16246548, study PRJNA631951) | gut metagenome | biome: gut microbiome; feature: rumen; material: fiber-attached | host: Bos | place: Iran: Karaj | collected 2018-10
CGGATTGCAGATGTTTGATGTTCCTCAGATCTTAACTAACGGAACAGGTGATCCTATGAGATCATCAATGACACTGATAATGTATTTGAACAAACACTTATATAGTAAGAACTATGGACTTGGCGGAGCACTTTCCGTATTTATGTTCATTATTACAGGTATTCTTAGTCTTATAGTGTTTAAGTTCACCAATTCCGGCGAGAAGAATTGAGATAAGGAGAGAGAATATGGCGAACAATCAGAATAATTATATGATGAGTACGGAGAACAACGGTGCTTCCGTACATGCGAGAAGAGTTCTTGCATATACAGTACTTGTTTTGGTATCTTTTTTGTGTCTGTTCTGGTTTTATCTTCTTTTTATTAACTCAACCAGATCAAATGCAGAGCTTACAAGGGGATTTACACCATTCCCAAGTACATATTTAAAAACAAACTGGATAAATCTTAAAAATGGTACTTTACCAATCTTCTCAGGTATGGTAAACTCATTAATCGTGGCAACTTTAACAGCAGCTCTTGCGACTTATTTCTCGACAATGACTGCTTATGCTATACATGCTTACGATTTTAAATTGAAAAAATTCATGTTTACATTTATACTAATGGTAATGATGATACCAACTCAGGTAACTGCTCTTGGATTCATCCAGCTCATTGGTAAAATGGGACTTGACGATAAGTTTACACCTCTTATCGTCCCTGCAATTGCTTCACCTGCAGTATTCTTCTATATGAAGCAGTACATGGATTCCGTTCTTCCGCTTTCACTTGTTGAGGCTGCAAGAATTGACGGATCGGGTGAGCTTAGAACCTTTAATTCAATAGTAGTTCCTCTTATGAAACCTGCTATTGCGGTTCAGGCAATCTTTAGTTTTGTAACAAGCTGGAATAACTACTTTACTCCGGCACTTGTATTACATACAGATAGCAAGAAGACACTTCCTATCCTTATAGCTCAGCTGCGTAGTGCTGACTGGCTTAAGTTTGATATGGGACAGGTTTATGTGATGATTGCATTTTCCATATTTCCTGTTATAATTGTATATCTGATACTATCCAAGAATATCGTTGGTGGTCTTACACTCGGCGGTGTTAAGGGATAATTGAATTTGTTATTTACTCTTCTTCTTCCGTGGTAACACGGGAGGAGATACTCTTTCCTTTTATAAGCGTTAAGAAAGGCCGTGGTATTTCCCCATACCACGGTCTTTCGCTTGCTTAAAAATATGTTGTTGAAAAATTATTCAATCGGGATGCTTACAAGGGCATTAGACGTGAGGATATGTAGAAATTCAACGTCTATGAATGTAAATATGATAAATACAATGAGCATAATAAGCAGAATAAACATTAGTTTTTTCTCTTTATAGAGCTTTTCGGGGCGTTGAACAGCCGAATCAGGGTCCAGTGACATGGCTGTATAATACGGATAAAGTAGGTTGATATCGGCCGGAGAATGCTTCGTAAGAAGCACGGCTATTATTGTTCAGGGCAAAATAAACAGATTTTTATCCAGTGATCGGGTCTTGCTATTTTAATGTAATTCTTCATTTTATTTCTCCAAGTGTTAAATTTCATAAACCCATATGCTATATGGTGATGAATCGTTTTTATATTTTCCTATCAGGCTTGCATTCAGCTCTTTTGCGTTGGATATTTCTATCCTTGAAAAGATATATTTGCCGCCCAGTGCTTTCATCGAAGAGGTATCGATCAGAAGGCGTTTGTCATCGGGATCTTTGGTTCGCTCGGGATTCCAGATACTTTCTACACTTCCTGAGAAGATATATGCTCTTGCGCCCCATTCGTCATAGTATTTTCTGGCTTCTTTAGATTCGTTCAGCGCCGGTTCTATTACCTTCCTAAAAGAGTTTTTATAGGACTGGTAGTAGTAGCTTAGGCACCCATCTAGTGTGGAGATTGAATTGTAAGATAGTACGGCGGGATGGAAACCGTAAGCTATGCTGTATTCTCCGCTATAGCCAATGTCTTTTTTTATCTCCGTAAAGAGGTCTTCCGAGAAGAATTCACCGTAAGAGAGTGTCTCGGATTTTTCGTGTTTAACAAGCTGCCAGGCGTTGACGTACAGAGTGTTAAAAAAGTCATTGTAAAGAGATTGAACACCTAAGACGGAGATAAGGGTAAACGCGGTCAGTGTTACGGCAAATTTCTTCTTTTTGTCATCGATCAACCTTTTTATAACGATAAATACTTCCAGATACCATAAGAAAGGGTTGAAGAACAAAGTTCTGTTAAATTGCCAGCCTTTAAGCGGAGGAACTATTTTTTCAAATAGGGTGCGTACAAAAAAGCTGTTGTAAAGGCCGTAAACAGTGCAATTAAGGAGTATAAACAAAAGGACGAGATTAAACGGATCTTTAATAAGCTGTTTTAATTCTTTGTTTTTTATATGTAGAAAGTTGATCACAAAGAAAGCTGCTATTGTGACCGGCAAAGCAAAGAATCTGTGAAGGTCGTCGCAGTGGAACATATTGTTTACGAAAACATCCGCGATAGTTGACAGTATTTCAGGTAGCGTAGCATTATCGACAACCATCGTATCTCGTATTGTCGCCTGCCCGGATGTGAAAATGATAAGGAAAAGCCTGTATTCAATAAGGATATAGCCGGAAGCGAGGATGAATACTGATGATAAGAGCGGGAGCGATATCTTTTTTGACATGATCCATCTGTAAACAAAGTAAATAAACACATATCCGAGAATGAAAGGCCCAAAGAACGTAAAGTAAGACAGCGTCGGATATAAGAACAAAAGTAAATAATAAAGCCTACCTTCGCGCCTTTCGATTTTTCTTATGAGCCACACAAGAAGCGGAATTGATGAAAAAGAGAAGGAGAAGGCGGGATAAAGCGGCAAAAGACCATAGATAAAGCTAAACAGAACAACGGCCTTATCGTACTTTTTGTATGAATCTTTGAGGATGTCTTTTCCCAAAAGAATGCCCGAGAACAGTGCTATAAGTATTTTTATAAAATGTCCCGCGATATATGCGGTGTAAGTCGGTAACGCGGCGTGGAGTAATGAATAAAGATAGAACTCCGATAGGAGGAAATTTCTGTCTATACCGCCAAGAAGAGGAATTATCTGTCCGTGGGAAAAGAAAGCGTGGTTATCCCTAAGAAGTTTGTAATCCGTGATGTGTATATCAAGATTATCGTGTACACCTATGTATGTCCCCATCTCGCCTGCGCAGAGAAAGGTTATCAGTTCTGCAATAATAATTCCGAAAACAATAATGAAATGCCAATTTTTTTTAAAATAATCTCTCATAATTCTCCCAATAAAAAAACGGCAGAATATGAAAAACAGACATCTAAAGATGCCTAAATTTCATATTCTGCCGCTTGATATCATTTCTTTTCACAAAGCTAACGTCTCATGACTTTTTCAAGGATTGATCCCAAGAATATGCCCATGACCACGGAAGCGATATAAAAGCGTTAACCGTATTGGCTGAAACAAACAACAAATACAACATTATGTGATTGGTAGATCACCGATGTAAATAAGTCTTACATCGCCCGTATTATAGCACAATTTCATTAGTTAGTACAATGACAAGAGGGCGCTGATCACACTCATTTATAATATATTTTTCCGCAGCCTTCTGTACAAGATTTGTCAAAGCCGCCAAGCGGTATAATTCGTATGTTTTCAGACATATATGAACCTCCGTATCATAATATGGTCAAATTATAGCATGTTTACCAAAGTACAGTGGCATGGAATACGTTTTTTTATAGAAAATTGTGCTTGTCTTCATAACTTTACCATGCTAAAATTCTTTACGGTGCACACAAATGTCCGCAGCAGAGATACACGTTTTTGACAAAAAGAGGTAGAACATGCAACAGGATACAGCTTACTATGTACTGCGAAGACAGGCCGTTCCGGAAGTGTTGCTTAAGGTTGTCGAAGCCAAGAAGCTGCTTGAGTCCGGTAAGGTCAAGACGGTCAACGAAGCGGCAGCAATGCTTGGGATCAGTCGTAGCTCTTTTTATAAGTACAAAGAAGATATTTATGAATTTCATGACAGTTTGCAGGGAACGACGTTCACGCTTACATTCCAGATGAACGACGAGGTCGGACTTCTTTCTTATGTACTTAATCTGATAGCGGATTTCGGAGCCAACATTCTTACGATTCACCAATCAATTCCACTTAACGGAGTGGCATCCATATCAATCACAATTCAGGTTTTGGAAGCTACAAAGGACATAATGGAGATGATCTCCATTATGGAGGGAAAAGAAGGCATACATAAGGTGCACATCACAGGAAGAAGTGCATCATTCTGATGAATGATCTGCCGCATGGGTGTTCCCATGTTCAGGCGTTATGAATAAATACAAACTTTGGAGGAAATCATGGCAAAAATAGCAGTCTTGGGATATGGAACAGTAGGAAGCGGAGTTGTTGAAGTTATCGATACCAACGCCGCAGAAGTTGCAAAGAGCGCGGGAGAAGCGGTTGAGGTTAAATATATTCTCGATCTTCGCGATTTCCCCGGTGATAAGCATGAAGCTCAGGTAGTACATGACATCAACATTATTCTTGATGATCCCGAGATTGATGTTATTTGCGAGACAATGGGAGGAATCGAGCCTGCATTTACATTTGAAAAGCAGGCACTTGAGAAGGGCAAGAGCGTTTGTACATCAAATAAAGAGCTTGTAGCCGCAAAAGGCCCCGAACTTGTTGAGATTGCCAAGAAGAACGGCGTAAGCTATCTGTTCGAAGCCAGCGTAGGTGGTGGTATTCCGGTTCTTCGCAGCATCAACGATTCACTTAAGCATGAGAAGATCGATGCCATCACAGGTATCTTAAACGGAACAACAAACTATATCCTTACCAAGATGGATAAAGAGGGTATCGGATTTGCGACAGTACTTAAGGCTGCGCAGGATAAAGGTTATGCTGAGAGAAATCCCGAGGCAGATATCGAAGGATATGATGCTTGCCGTAAGATTGCGATCCTTTCAAGCCTTATGAGCGGTAAGCACGTAAACTACGAGGATATATATACAGAAGGTATCACTAAGATCAATATCGAGGATTTTGCTTATGCAAAGAGCCTTAATATGGCCATCAAGCTCCTTGGTATGTGCAAGATGAACGAGAACGGCTTCTTTACTCTCGTTGCTCCTTTCATGATTCCTTATGAGAATCCTCTTGCGAACGTTAACGGAGTATTTAATGCCATCAACGTTCACGGAAATATGCTCGGCGATGTTATGTTCTATGGTAAGGGCGCAGGTAAGAATGCTACAGCAAGTGCGGTAGTTGCGGATGTTGTAGACATCTTAAAGCACAAAGGAAAGCATATCGAAGTTAATCTTAACGCAGAGAAGGCTGTTCTTACATCAAAGGACAACGCTGTAAGAAAGTTCTTTGTAAGAGTAACCGAGGATCTTAAGGATCAGGCTCTTGAAGTGTTCGGACACAATGTTGAGATCATAGAGTGTGAGGAAGTGGTAGGAGAGTTTGCATTTATCACAGATCTCACTTCAGAGAAAGACTTTGAAGAGAAGCTTTGGAAGCTTGACAGCGTAAAGGGATATTTAAGACTGTATTGATAACGGTCTGTCTAATAAATTTAAAATAGAAAAGGATCAAATGAAATGAAAAAAGTAGTTAAATTCGGCGGAAGCTCACTTGCAAGTGCAGAGCAGTTCAAGAAGGTCGGAGAGATCATCAAGGCAGATCCCGACAGAGTTTATGTGGTTCCTTCCGCACCCGGAAAAAGAAATTCAAAAGATACCAAGGTTACCGATATGCTTTACAAGACATATGCTCTTGCTGAAGCCGGTAAGGACTTTAAGAAGCAGCTTGCCGATATTAAGGCGCGTTACGATGAGATCATAGACGGCCTTAAGCTCAAGCTCGATCTTTCCGATGAGTTCAAGACTATCGAAAAGAACTTCAAGGAAAAAGCGGGTAACGATTATGCAGCAAGCCGCGGAGAGTATCTTAACGGTATCATCATGGCCAACTACCTCGGATATGAGTTTATCGATTCGGCTACAGTAGTTGCTTTTGATAAGAACGGTGAGTTTGACGGTGAGAAGACCAATAAGCTCATGGCTAAAAAGCTTGAGAATACACCTAAGGCCGTTGTGCCCGGATTCTACGGCGCATATCCCGACGGAAGCGTTAAGACATTCTCAAGAGGCGGATCAGACATTACAGGATCAATCGTTTCAAGAGCTATTAAGGCTGATGTGTATGAGAACTGGACAGATGTTTCAGGCTTCCTTGTAGCGGATCCCAGGATCATCGACACACCTCCTCACATCGAGACCATTACATATACAGAGCTTCGAGAGCTTGCATACATGGGAGCATCGGTTCTTCATGAAGATGCTATCTTCCCTGTACGTAAAGAGGGTATTCCGATCAATATCAGAAATACCAACAAGCCCGAGGATCCCGGAACATGGATCGTTGAATCAACAGCCAAGAAGTCAAAGTTCGTTATCACTGGTATTGCAGGTAAAAAAGGCTTCTGCTGCGTAAATATCCTTAAGGATCAGATGAACTCCGAGGTTGGATTTGTAAGAAAGGTTCTTCAGGCATTTGAAGACCAGGAGATCTCGATCGAGCACGTACCTTCAGGAATCGATACGATGACTGTATTTGTTCAGCAGGATGAGTTCATTGAGAAAGAGCAGTCGGTTGTATCAGAGATTCACAGACTTGCTCATCCGGATATGCTTGAGATTGAGTCGGATCTTGCGCTTATCGCGGTTGTTGGACGCGGAATGAAGTCAACAAGAGGAACAGCGGGAAGAATCTTCTCGGCTCTTGCTCATGCCAATGTAAACGTTCGTATGATCGATCAGGGTTCATCCGAGCTTAACATCATCATCGGTGTAGAGAATCGCGACTTCGAAAAGGCGATCCGTGCCATCTATGATATCTTTGTAACGGTACAGTTGTGATCAGGGCGGCCGAGCATGCATTTTAGACCAATGCATGCTCGGCCGCTCCGTTAAAATTGTGCATATTAAAGAAATTATAGACAAACACCATTATCCGGTAATAATGATTATTCATAAAGATAATTAATAAATGTTATTGTGTTATCTAATCTTGTGGTATTTCCAATTATTCCGACAACCGGAACACTGTTTTCATAAGCACCGGCATTTTTTAATACATTGGAATCTTTCATGATAATTCCGATGGGGATGGGGCGTTCCATTTCCTCTTTCGGTATGATGTCGAATTTGCCTTCGGTCATTGCTTCGTGTGCGATGACGGCGTATTTGTTGTCTTTGTTGTAGTTGCCGTCCATAATGTCTTTCTGGTATTCGTCGGACGCAATGTAATCCATGTATGCGCCGTCTATATAGAAGATGTCATCTCCGAATGCCTTAAGCTCGTCTTCGGAAAAAACGGTTCTGAGATCCTTGAAGACGTCTTGTGCGGCATAATAAGCAAATGTAGGAACGTCGGCACCAAGTGCATCCATCTCCTGTGCTGCGACATTGGCCATGATCTTCTGGCTTGTTGCAAGCGTCATCTGGTCAATATGAGTCTGATCGAATGATGAAGAGGCGTCTATAAGACAACTGTATTCGGAACGATCGACGTCAGCGTACTCCATATAACCGTTTTCCAGATCTTGTGAGGAAACCTCGTATCCGCTGTTTAACATGACCGCATATATTGCATTCGGCTTGGTAAGGATGAAGCTCCTTACGGTCAAAATTATAGCTATGAGGGCTATAAGACCGACTATAACGTGAATCTTGTAATAATCCCAGAAGTAATTCCATTTGGTCTTAAAATCCTTATCTTTCAGCTTTTTTTGCTGATCTCTTATTTCCTCATAAATTGACATGACTGCTCCTTAAATTAACAGAAAAATAATATTTTTTGCCCTGAAAAGCATATATAATGAAAATAGGTGTTTTTCAGATTATTAAATGATATAAACGTTGGGGTATAATTGTCAATTTTTTTGTTTAAAAAACACCTTGAAAGATTTGAAATATTAATATAAGATAGTCGATAAAATGGCGAGAAGCCAAGACTATAGGAGGATGATATCTGACATGTCTAACGATGCTAATTATGTAGAGTGCCTGGTTCCAAGCAAGGCTTCACCCCTTGTTGTTATCGGCAAGTACGTCTGTTTTGCTCTGGCAATCTTTTTTCTGGCAGGATCTGTATTGGTAAATATGGGAATTATCGGACTGATTCTTTTCATAGCCGCATGCGTTGGCTATTACTTCCTTAAGCTCAATGCCGACATCGAATTCGAGTATCAGTACTGTGACAGAGAGATCACGGTTGATAAAGTTCTTAATAAAGCTTCCCGTAAGCATATCTGCAATTATTCTGTTGATAAGATAGAGGTGCTCGCACCTTCTAAATCCTATCATCTTGATGAGTATAAAAACAGGACGCTCAATGTTCACGATTATTCTTCAAGGAACAAAGATGCGCAACCTGATCCGACTTATACATTTATCTATGACGGAAAAGAAAAGATAATCATCGAGCCTTCAAGCGAGTTTGTTCAGGCAATCAAGAACGTGGCTCCCCGTAAGGTTTTCACGGATTAATTTTTTCTTTTTAATAAATATACCTAGTAAACAAGATTATAGTAGATTGGAGTTTTGAAATGGGACAGATTATAGGCGAAGGAATTACTTTTGATGACGTGTTGTTGGTACCTGCTTACTCACAGGTTATTCCTAATCAGGTTGATGTAGGAACATGGCTTACCAAGAAGATCAGACTTAACATTCCTATGATGAGTGCCGGAATGGACACTGTTACAGAGCACAGAATGGCTATCGCAATGGCAAGACAGGGCGGAATCGGTATTATTCATAAGAATATGTCGATCGAGGCTCAGGCAGAAGAGGTTGATAAGGTTAAGAGATCTGAGAACGGTGTTATTACAGATCCTTTTTCACTTTCACCGGAGCATACACTTGCAGATGCAGATTCACTTATGGCTAAGTTCCGTATTTCGGGTGTTCCCATCACAGAGGGCAGAAAGCTTGTAGGTATCATTACTAACAGAGATCTTAAGTTTGAAAAAGATTTTTCTCAGAAGATCAAGGATGTAATGACAAGCGAGAACCTCATCACAGCCAAAGCGGGCATCACTCTTGAGGAAGCAAAGAGCATCCTTGCTAAGTCAAAGAAGGAAAAGCTTCCTATCGTTGACGACGACTATAATCTTGTTGGACTTATCACTATAAAAGATATCGAAAAGACTATTAAATATCCCCTTGCAGCCAAGGATGATCAGGGAAGACTTCTCTGCGGCGCCGGCGTTGGTATCTCAGCTAACTGCCTTGACCGTGTTGCAGCCCTTGTTGATGCTAAGGTTGATGTTATCGTACTTGATTCGGCTCACGGACATTCCGAGAACGTACTCAAGTGCCTCAGAATGATAAAAGAGAAATTCCCGGATCTTCAGGTTGTAGCCGGTAACTGCGCTACCGGAGCAGCTACAAAGGATCTTATCGAAGCAGGTGCTGATGCCGTTAAGGTTGGTATCGGACCAGGATCCATCTGTACAACACGTGTGGTTGCAGGTATCGGTGTTCCTCAGATCACAGCTATCATGGACTGCTACAATGTTGCCAAGGAGTATGGCATCCCGATCATCGCAGACGGTGGTATCAAGTATTCAGGAGATATTACCAAGGCTATCGCAGCAGGCGGTAACCTCGTTATGATGGGATCAATGTTTGCAGGTTGTGACGAGGCTCCCGGAGACTTCGAACTCTTCCAGGGTAGAAAATACAAGGTATATCGTGGAATGGGATCTATTTCAGCTATGGAGAACGGTTCTAAGGATCGTTACTTCCAGGAAGATGCCAAGAAGCTTGTTCCCGAGGGCGTTGAGGGACGTGTTGCATACAAGGGAACAGTTGAAGATACAGTATTCCAGTTGATGGGTGGACTTCGTTCAGGAATGGGTTACTGCGGATGCGGCTCTATCGAAGAGCTTAAGGAGAACGGCAAGTTCATCAAGATGACATCAGCAGCACTTCGTGAGTCACATCCTCATGATATTCAGATCACAAAAGAAGCACCTAACTATAGCGTAGATGACCATTAATTGTAATTGCTCTTGAGAGAGGGGGAAATTTGCAAGAGACGATTATTGAAGCGGAATCTATAAATGCAGCAGCCAAGGGCTCTTCTTCAACAGCAAGTGGAGCTCTTGGTGATTTTGCGCTCAAAAATGCAGAAGAAATGCAAAGATGGCAGGACGATTTTTGCGCCATGGCAGGAGTCTACGCTTATTGTCTCGACAATACGGGCAATCCCTTTACTTCTTTTTCGGGCAATCCGAGTGAAGTAGATATAATCAAAAAGTACGTTACCGACGCCAGAATAAAGGAAATATTCAGAAGAGTGTCGGAAAGCGATCTGGAAGATCAGGCAGTGGAACTTACGGAAGTTCCAAATCTTAAGCTTGCCGCCGTAGCCGTCAAAGACGGACAAAGAACGTCGGCAGTCTGGATAGTCTGCGGTATTTTCTCAGACTATGACTATGATAAAGAATATTTTCATCTTCCGCCCATAGATTCTTTTGGGTATAAGACCACAGAGACTAAATTTTATAGGACATTGGACCTTCTCAGGGAGACACTTAATGTACTTATCAACATTGAGACATCAAGGTCTCAGGCTGTTGCCATAAGTGAAGAGAGTAAGCAGCAGGAGCTTGAGATGACCAACTCGTTCAGGCGTGCGGAGACCATGACCGAGATAGTATCGCTCCTTGACAGCGATGACGGAATAGAAGAGATCATGTCTGATGTTCTTAAGAAGCTCTGCGCTTACCTTGAAGTAAGCAATGGTTTTACCTGCAAGGAGCATCATAATACGCTCATGGATATAGTCGTTCAATGGACTGCGCCCGGGGCAAAAAAGATGTTTACGGAGACCACCGATCAGGATTTGTGCTGGTTTATGGGGTCCGAAAAAGCGGTTGTTGTATCAAGCGATACTCAGATGAACGCCGGAGAACGTGAACAGCTCGATGAACTGGGGATAAAAGCACTTGTTTCAATGCCTGTTATAGTCAATGATTCAGCTCTTTTCTATGTATGCGTGACTGAGAACAATGAGAGCAGGATATGGTCGATTGATGATGTAAAATTCGTCAACGACGCCATCAAGGTGCTTCAGAGTATTATCACAAAGAGACTTCAGAAGAATTCCTTAGCCAGCTCTTTTGCCTCGCTGGAAGCGGTCCTTGATAATGTCGGAAGTTCGATCTACGTAAGGGATATCGGCACAGGCGTGATTCTGTTTGCCAACAGAAGCTTTAAAAAGAACTTTAGCAGAGAGCTTTCTGAGAATTCGATCGCAGAGCTCTTTGAATCAAATATTCCGCCCAGAAGTAGGAGCGGTAACTACGAGATCCATCACAAAGACAGAGAAAAGTGGTATGACGTCTACTACACAAGGATCAAATGGGTGGATGGACGCCCTGTGTCTTTGTGCGCGATATATGATATTACAGAGAAAAAGCTTTACCAGCGAAGGATTGAGCAGCAAGCGTATACGGACTTCTTGACAGGCCTATACAACAGAATGTGCTGCGAAAAAGACCTTGCGAGGTACGTTGACGAGGCACATCAGAAGGGCACTCACGGAGCGCTTATGTATCTTGATCTTGATGATTTCAAGCATATCAACGACAGCTTGGGACATCAGTACGGAGACGTGCTCCTTCAGGATATTTCGAAAGCGATCAGCAGGATAGACGGAATCACCAATTCCTGTTATCGTATGGGCGGCGACGAGTTCGTTATTATTGTTCCGCCGCAGAGCTTTGAGCTGCTGGAAACTATAATTGAGCAGATAAAAAATACCTTTGCTACGCCGTGGTATCTCAAGGACAGCGATTACTACTGCACTATGAGTATGGGTATCGTCAAATTCCCGGACCACGGAGACAATGTTTCCGAGCTTATAAGAAAATCCGACGTTGCGATGTACGAAGCTAAGAAATCCGGTAAAAACAGGATCGCTGAGTACTCTGACAATATTGATTCGTCATCGGTACACAGGCTGGATCTTGAGAAGAGCATGTATGATGCGATCAAAAAGAGCTGCAGCGAGTTTGAAGTTTTCTTCCAGCCCGTTATCAGCGAGCCTATAGATTTCAACAGAGGCGTCAAGCAGTATAAGCATCTTGGCGCGGAGGCACTTGTCAGGTGGAACAGCTCCAAGCTTGGCTTCCTTAATCCGGATGAGTTTGTACCGCTTGCGGAGTACCTTGGTCTAATCACACCTATCGGCAATCATGTTCTTAAGAAGGCGTGTGAGTGTCTTAGAATGTGGAATGAAGCAGGCACGGGAGAGTATTCCGTCAGCGTAAACCTCTCGGTAGTGCAGATCATGCAGAACGACATTGTAGATGTCATCAAAAAGAATATAGAGGACAATAATATAAATCCTCACAATCTTGTTCTGGAGCTTACGGAGAGGCTTGCTATCAACGATCTGGCAAGAACCAAGCAGACACTTCTTGATATAAAGGCGCTCGGCGTAAGACTTGCGCTCGACGATTTCGGAACGGGTTATTCGGCGCTCAGCAGTATCAGAGCTCTTCCTTTTGACATAATAAAGGTCGATCAGAACTTTGTAAAAGATATTGCGGAAGACGATTATTCTCAGGCCTTTATCCGAATGATGGCTCAGCTTGGAGGAGCTATCGGCGCAGATATCTGTGTTGAGGGAATTGAGACACAGGCCCAGCTCGATGCCCTAAAAGGCATGGGAGTTAAGTACGTGCAAGGCTTCTACTATGATAAGCCCATGAGACGCGCAGCCTTCGAAGAGAAGTATGTATATAACTAGGGACCGGGATAGTTTTTTCGTGTTTAGAATTATGGTATACTTAAAAATACCGAATAAATTAGAAAGTTGGTTTTATTGAGGAAATGGCAGAAGAAACAGTAAAGAATATAAACGAAGAAGAGGAAGGAAACGCTGCTCCTTCAAGGCATTTTATTGAGCAGGCTATTGATAAGGACCTTCAGGACGGAGTATACGACCACGTATGCACAAGATTCCCGCCCGAACCCAATGGCTTTTTGCATATAGGACATGCCAAGAGTATTCTTCTTAACTATGGAATGGCCAAGGAATACAACGGCCAGTTCAATATGAGATTTGATGACACCAATCCCACCAAGGAGAGATCCGAGTTTATGGATTCCATAATCGAGGACGTTAAGTGGCTTGGTGCCGATTACGGCGAGCATCTTTATCATGCATCGGATTATTTCGACCAGATGTATGAGTGCGCCGTTAAGCTTATCAAGAAGGGCAAGGCATATGTTTCAGAGCTCACCGCAGATGAGATGCGTGAGTACAGAGGAACACTCACAGAGCCCGGTAAGAATGACCCCAACAGAGACAGGAGCGTAGAAGAGAATCTTCAGCTTTTTGAGGATATGAAGAACGGCAAGGTCGAGGACGGAGCAATGACACTCCGTGCCAAGATCGATATGGCATCTCCCAACATCAACATGAGAGATCCCATCATCTACAGAGTTGCACACATGACACACGCAAGAACAGGCGATAAATGGTGCATCTATCCCATGTACGACTTTGCTCATCCCATCGAGGATGCGATCGAAGGTATCACTCATTCGCTCTGTACACTTGAGTTCGAAGATCACAGACCGCTTTACGACTGGGTAAAAGAGGAATGCGAATATCCCAATCCTCCCAGACAGATCGAGTTTGCAAAGCTCTATCTCAACAACGTCGTAACGGGTAAAAGATATATCAAGAGACTTGTAGATGACGGAATAGTAGACGGATGGGACGATCCCAGACTTGTTACCATCGCAGCGCTCAGAAGAAGAGGCTTTACACCCGAGTCTATCAAGATGTTTGTTGATATGTGCGGTATCAGCAAGGCTCATTCCACAGCCGAGTACGCAATGCTTGAGTACTGCATAAGAGAAGACCTCAAGCTCAAGGCAAAGAGAATGCTTGCGGTTCTTAATCCCGTTAAGCTTATAATCGACAACTATCCCGAGGGACAGATCGAGTACCTTGAAATTGAGAATAACAAAGAAGTTCCCGAGATGGGCACAAGACAGATTCCTTTCGGAAGAGAACTATACATCGAGAGAGAAGACTTTATGGAAGAGCCTCCCAAGAAGTACTTCCGTCTTTTCCCCGGAAACGAAGTAAGACTTATGAATGCATACTTCGTAACTTGCACAGGTTGTGACAAGGATGAGGACGGTAACATTACCGCCATCCACTGCACATACGATCCCGAGACCAAGTCGGGAAGCGGCTTTAATGCAAGAAAAGTCAAAGGAACAATACATTGGGTTTCTGCAGAGAAGGCAGTTAACGCCGAAGTCAGACTCTATGAGAACATCATTGATGAGGAAAAGGGTGTATATAACGAGGACGGATCACTTAACCTCAATCCCAATTCTCTCACCGTTGTAAAAGATGCTAAGCTTGAGCCGGAGCTTGCAGATGCACAGCCTTACGATAAGTTCCAGTTCGTAAGAAACGGATTCTTTAGCGTAGACAGCAAGGATTCAAAGCCAGGTGCACCTGTGTTCAACAGAATTGTTTCACTTAAGAGCTCTTTTGTTGTACCTAAAAACTGATTGATGAAAGAGGTAAAAGAATGGCTGATATTTTTTCAGGACTTGAAAAAATGGGACTTGGAAATATTAGTGGCGGAGATCTTTTTGAGGATCCCAGCAAAAAGACTGTCAATGTAAAGTCTAACGAGCCGCAGAAGAAGCTGGTTCTCGTTAACGAGGAAGACTATCTTTTTGATAAAAGTTACAAGTGCCCTATATGTGATTCTGATTTCCAGGTTAAGACGGTTCGTACAGGTAAAGTAAGAATGAAGGCCGTTGACGTGGATCTTCGTCCCGATTATTCGGAGGTCGATCAGAACAAGTACGACATAATCGCTTGTCCCGAGTGTGGATACGCAGCGCTTGGAAGATATTTTACAACACTTACCAAGTATCAGATTGAGGATATCAGATCCAAGATCTGCATGAATTATAAGAAACAGAAATATGAGGAGCCTATCTACAGCTACGATCACGCCAAGAAGCTTTATCAGCTTGCACTTGCGAACGCGGTTGTTAAGAAGGCCAAGAACAGCGAGAAGGCTTATATCTGCCTTAAGACTGCTTGGGTCGTAAGAGGAGAGACGCAGCGTCTCGATCCTTCGGCAGCAGATTATGAGAACAAGAAAAAAGAGAACGATGCTCAGGAAAAAGAGCTTCTTACAAATGCACTTAACGGTTTTGTTATGGCAAGACAGTCGGAAGATTTCCCTATCGCAGGCATGGATTCCACAACTCTTGATTATCTTATCGCTGCACTTGCTTATGAGACCAATCAGTTTGACATCGCAAGTAAGATGATCTCAGAGCTTCTTACTTCGAGAACAGCTAACAGCCGTATCAAAGATAAGGCTCGTATGTTAAAAGAACTTATGGCCGAGAAAAAAGGTCAGCAGTAAGATTCATAAAACGTAAAAAAACGCCCTAAGCTTAATGCTTAGGGCGAATTCTTTATTCATTATTACTGTTCATCTTCGTCGTCGAAGAATTCCTCAGATGAAGTCTTATCGTCACTTGAAGGCTCGCCGCTGTCTAAAGGCTCATCTGCCTCTTTCGAACTGATATCAACATATTTTCTGGAGCCGAATTTTGTTTCGGATGAATCTGTAAGATCGTCATCATCAAAATCATCAAACTCCTCAAAGTCGTCATCATCAAAGCTGTCAGCTATTTCAGCTTCTCTTTTTGTGAGATAGTAGTAGACTCCTGCTGCGGCTGCACCGACTGTGGCGCAGAATAATATGAATTTACCAAATCCACTTCCTTTGGACATAATATTACTCCCTCCTATCCAAACACTAGATTAATTCTAATACAAATTGCGCATAATTGAAAGTACGTTGTATTAAAATTTGATAAAGTAACGTAAAAACGTTTGAATGAGATTATCGGAAATGATATATTAAAAACAGACCAACACAGTCAATTACCGGCCGGAGAAGATACGATGAACGAGAGATTTTTTGAACTGAAAAAGGAAAAACAAGACAGGATGATCAATGCTGCACTTGAGGTTTTTTCCAAGCACGGCTATTATCATTCCAGCACGGACGAGATAGTAAAGACAGCGCAGATCAGTAAAGGCCTGCTGTTTCACTACTTCATAAGTAAGCTTGGTTTGTATTCTTTTTTATATGATTACGCTACCAGATTTGTAACTCTTGAGCTTACGCAAAACGTTTCAAAGGATGAGAACGGTTTTTTTGAACTGTACAAAAATATACTGGCGGCCAAGGCCGATTCCCTGTCGCAGTATCCTTATATATTTAAGTTCCTTAAAAATGCCGATGAAGAGACCAATGTTGAGGCTGTCGGCGAGATCTTTGACAGAAGAGACAAATACAGAAGGATAATGGAGGCACTCAGAGCAAGAGCCGATGTCACCGTGTTTAAGCCCGGAACGGACTACAACAAGGTGTGGGATATACTTGATTTTACCGTGGAAGGAATACTTGAAAGGAATATCAAAAACGATACTTTCAGAGCGGAACTTTTTTTGGAAGAAGCTTTGGAATATATAGAGATGATACAGCAAGCAGTGATTACATAACAAGGAGGCTAAAAAATGAGTAAATTTTTAGTGGCTGGTGTAACACAGATTGAAACTATTGTCCGAGTTGATAAGATTCCCGTTCAGTATGCGCCGATAACGAGCGTGAACGATTCCATTTTTACCGAGGTCGGAGGAGATGCGTACAACGAATCTCTCGCGCTTGAGTGGCTTGGAGATGAAGTTACGTTCATGTCCGTTGTGGGAAGGAATCAGGACCTAAGTATCATCAATCCGCCCGATAGGAAGATAACTCTTTCTACGGAATACATTATTCCTCAGATGAATGAAACACCGACTGAGGTTGTTTTGTATGATAAAGACAGAAAGCAGCAGATCTTTGAAGATATTAAGGATCTTCGAGATGTTGTTTACGATATGTCTATGGTAACGCCCATCGTGAGTTCATGTGACATGATGGTGCTTGCCAATGCGAATTTCTGCAGACCTTTTTCCAAGGTTGCACTTGAGCACGGAAAGCCCGTTGCCGTCAATATAAGGAATTACGATCCGGAAAAGGAAGTTTATAACGAGGACTTCCTTAAGCCCGCTCGTGTTCTTTACTTTAGTGACGATACCCTTACAGAAGATCCATATGCATTTATCGACAGAATGGCTGAGACTTACGGAACAGAGATCATTATTCTGGGTCAGGGAAGTGAAGGCCTGATACTGTTTGACAGAAGCAAAAACCTCCGCGTACACTATAAGACCGTTAAGACCAATGAGGTTGTTAATACGATCGGAGCAGGAAATGCGCTCTTTGCATGTTTCCTTCACTACTATATGGAAAACGGCGACAGTGTCAATGCTATCAAGAATGCGCTTTTGTTTGCTTCCTACAAGATCGGATACATGGGAACTTCAAATGGCTTCATGACGACCGATCAGCTGGCTCAGTGGAGAAATCTGATATGGGGAATTAAGTGAACAAATAGATAAAATAACAAGTATTTTTTAACTTGAAATGGTATAAAAAAACGACTAAAATGAAGTTACGGAAACGTTACCGGAAACAGGGAGCATTTCCGTAACTTTTCTTTTTAATGTAAGTGAGAAGTTAAGGGGTGACGGCTTAAAGCCGGTGATAGGAGGGTATATGGCTGAGATAAAAAGAGGCTCCAAGAAGAATTCAAAGAGAACATGTGGCGTTCTGCTTCCTGTTTTTTCACTTCCATCAAAATACGGAATAGGAACTTTTTCAAAAGAAGCTTATAAATTTGTAGACTTCTTGGAAAAGGCGGGACAGACATACTGGCAGATACTTCCGCTTGGGCCTACAAGTTACGGGGATTCTCCGTATCAGTCTTTTTCGACGTTTGCGGGCAACCCGTATTTTATAGATATCGAGGTACTTATTGCCGACGGACTGCTTACGGCTGAGGATGCAGATAAGTGCAACTTCGGAGAAAATGAAGAAAAAGTCGATTACGAGAGACTATACAGAGAGAGATTTGCGCTTCTTATGAAGGCATATGAGGGAATCGATAATTCTCCCAAGACAAAAGATATCAGACAGGCGTTTGAAGCTTTTAAAAAGGCATCTGAGAACGACTGGCTTATCGATTACGCTCTTTTTATGGTGCTCAAAGATGAAAACGGCGGAAGAGCCTGGAGTACCTGGGAAGATGATATTAGATTCAGAAAGCCCGTTGCGATCAACAACGCGCTTATCAAATATAAAAAGGAAGTCGATTTCTACTGCTTTTTGCAGTTTCTTTTCAGCGAGCAGTGGAAGAAACTTAAAAAATATGCGAATGAAAAGGGCATCCTGATAGTCGGAGATATTCCGATCTATGTTGCTTTTGACAGCGCAGACACTTGGGCAAGCCCGGAGCTCTTTTTACTTGATAAGGAGAACATGCCTATCGATGTTGCGGGATGTCCGCCCGATGCGTTCAGCGCTACAGGCCAGCTTTGGGGCAATCCCTTGTACAGATGGGATTATCACAAGAAGACAGGCTACGAGTGGTGGATGAAGAGAATAGCGCATTGCTATGAACTGTACGATGTTGTAAGGATCGATCATTTCCGCGGTTTTGACGAGTATTATGCGATCCCGTACGGAGATCCAACTGCTGAGTTCGGAGAGTGGAGAAAGGGGCCCGGATACGATCTTTTCGATACGATGAAAAAGAAACTGGGTTCCAAGAGAGTCATTGCCGAGGATCTTGGATATCTCACGGATTCGGTCAGGAAGCTTGTTAAAAAGACAGGTTATCCCGGCATGAAGATATTGCAGTTTGCTTTTGACGCAAGGGAAGAGAGTGATTATCTTCCTCACAATTACGACAGCAACTGCGTTGTTTACACCGGAACGCACGACAACGATACGACCAGAGGCTGGTACGAAGCCATCAGCAGAACAGATAAATCTTTTGCAAAGCGATATCTCGGTGTAAGATATGTTAAGGACATAGTTCCGGCAATGATACGTACGGCGCATGCCAGTGTATCCGACACGGTAATAATTCCGATGCAGGATTATCTTGAACTCGATAAGACAGCGAGGATCAACATTCCGTCGACTCTTGGGGGGAACTGGGAGTGGCGCATGAAGAAGGATGCACTTACAGACGAGCTTTGCAAGAAAATGTATGATTATGCCGAGATCTATGGAAGATTAAGATGATGGGCGGAGAGATATGTCGGATATCACTATAAAAGAAATTGCAAAAAGATGCGGAGTGGGAGTCAGCACGGTTTCGAGAGCGCTTAACGATCACTCCGATATTAATCCTGCGACCAAGCAGAAGATTCTGGATGTTATAAAAGAGACGGGATATATTCCCAACAACAGCGCGCGTAACCTTAAAAGGACGGATGCCAAGTGCATTGCCGTTCTTGTTAAGGGTATCACCAATCCCTTTTTTACACCTGTGATCGAGGTGGTTGAGAACGAGGTGAAAAAGCGCGGATATGCACTTGTGCTTAGGCACGTCGAGGCTTATGAGAACGAGGTTGACGTTGCACTTGAGCTGGAAAAAGAAAAGAGACTTCGCGGTATCATCTTCATGGGTGGAAGTAACAAACACTCTGCCGAAAAGATGAAGCAGCTGAATGTGCCGGTGATTTTTTCTACCGTCGGCTCCGATATTTCGGATGAACTTAGTAAGAGTGCGTATTCAACGGTTTCCGTTGACGATGCGCTTGAGAGTAAGAAGATGACGGAGTACCTGATCGGGCTCGGACATAAGAAAATCGCTATCCTTACCGAAGGAAATGATGTGCCTTCCGTTGTAAGTTTAAGACTTGAAGGCTACAAAGCTGCGCTTAAAGAGCATGGGATAAAAGAGGATAAGAATCTTATCAGATATGTCGACAGACAGATTTATGCGATACACAACGGATACGATACAACAAAGGCTTTGATAGAATCCGGAGCAAAGTTCACTGCAATTTATTGTATTTCTGATGTGCTTGCATTCGGCGCGCTAAGGGCGCTTAAAGATGCGGGACTTCGAGTTCCCGAGGATGTCAGTGTTGCGGGCTTTGACGGCCAGGAACTTTCGCAGTACTGTGTTCCGAGGCTTACGACGATCAAACAGCCGCTTGATAAGATCTCAAAAGAGACGATGAAGCTATTGTTTAACATCATCGATAAAGAGAGCGCACATAAACATATAGTACTTCCCGGAAAGCTTGTTGAAGGGGAGTCGACGAGTAAACTCGGAAAAAAGAGATAATAATACGGCGGTGAATCTGTGGATTCATCGCCGTTTGTTGTTCAAATTTTTTCTTCGCTCATAGATGAGTTGCTGTATCTGTAATCGCCTGTGACATCATCAAGAAACCATGACGCCGGCCGGTAGGCGCTTGCGGCTTCTTCGGTTGGGAATTCGACCTCCGCAAGGAGGCGACCGTCGAACGGAGCTTTGAATACATCGAGTTCAATCTTGATGTTGCCTGATTCCATGGCGTTTTTTATCATAGGATTTTCTGTTAAATACCCGGTATCAAAAGCATCCTCGTTAAGGGGCAGCAGATAGCGGGTTTTTCTTATTATGTTGCCATCGCATTTTTCTACCAGATGAGCGTAGCTCTCTGCAGTAAGAGGCATATTATATTCTGTTTTTCCGATGCCGCCTTCATCTTCAGGTAAAGAGCACTTGTAGGTCATATAGTATTTATCGTCTTCACGTCTTACGCGGACCGCGGGATTAACGCACATATAGCCCTGCTCGATTATGTGATAAGGATATTTATCCAGATCCTTAGGAAGCTCTTTTACCGTGAATTTCTTTTCTATTTCAATTCCCATAGTGAACGCCTTTCGGTTTTTTTATAATCATATCATTCAGAAGAACTTCGGTAAATCTGTTATAATCAGTTATGACAATTTATTCGAAGTAAAAATTATGGAGGAAAGAAATGGCAAAGACAGCGATTTTTCTTGCAAACGGTTTTGAAGAAATAGAGGGACTTACAGTAGTTGATATTCTCAGAAGAGCGCAGATAGACATTACAATGGTTTCGATCACGGGAACCAAGGCGGTTGAGGGATCACACGGAATTAAGCTTGAAGCGGATGCTACGATCGAAAGCTTTGACTTTGGCGATGTTGATATGATCATTCTTCCCGGCGGAATGCCCGGAACCAAGAATCTTGATGCGTGCGAACCTCTTAAGGCTAAGATAAAAGAGTTTAACGATGCCGGCAAGATGCTTGCGGCAATCTGCGCAGCACCTACCGTTTACGGTAAGATGGGACTTTTAAACGGCAAAAGAGCTTGCTGCTATCCCGGATGTGAAGGGGATCTTTTGGGTGCAACAACGACAACCGATGCCGTTATCAAAGACGGAAACTTCATAACATCAAGAGGAATGGGAACAGCGATACCTTTTGCACTTGCCATCCTTGAGCATTTCAAGGGAAAAGAGGCGGCTGATCAAATGGCGAAGGGAATTGTGTTTAACAGCTGATATAAATAGGAGCAAACAGAAACACCGAAGCGGAAAAACCGCCTCGGTGTTTTTTGTATGTTTAACACGTTATTTTTACTTGAAGAATTTCATATCTTCGTTGAGCTTTTCTGCAATTTCTTTTAAGTTTCCTGCAGAGCTTGCAAGGGTTGTAACCGTAGCTGACAGCTCTTCCATGGAAGCACCGGTCTGCTCCGATGATGCAGCGTTCTGCTGGGAGATAGCTGAAAGCGAAGACATCGAATCCGATACAACGTTCTTGGAGGATACGCAGCTCTCGGCACCTGAGGAGATTGTCTGAACTCCGGTAACCGTTTCACTGATATCTGCGAGCATTCCCTTGACTGATACAAGAGTTTCACCAAGAGCACTCTGCTGGTCGAGATTTCCTTTTCTTACTTCTTCGGAAGCCTCAACGGCTGCCTTACTCTGATCGAGGAGGACATCCATCTGCTGACGGATCTCATCAGCCATCTGCTTGGAATCATCAGCAAGCTTTCCGATCTCTTCCGCAACAACCGCAAATCCTTTTCCTGCTTCGCCTGCTCTTGCAGCCTCGATTGAAGCGTTGAGTGAAAGGAGGTTGGTCTGTGTTGCAATTGAAGAAATGCCTTCAACCTTTTCGTTGATATTTGATACCGCTTCCTGAGTAGCGGAAATGGTTCTTGAAATGTCGTCAATCTTTTCGGTCATGCTGTTGCTTGAATCCTGAAGAGCTGCAAGTGACTGTGAAGAAGCCTCGGAAGCATCCTTCATTCTTGAAGCAAGAGATTCAAGTGTTCCCGTTGAATCCTGAACGTCTGAAACTGCTTCTCCGATCTGAACAACGTTCTCTGATGCCTTCTGAATCTCGTCAGCCTGCTGTGTGGCACCGGATGCGATTTCCTGAACTGCATTTGATACATCATCGGCTGTGTTCGAGATCTGATTGGCCATATCAGAGAGCTCCTCAGAGGAGTCGCCGAGCTTTGAGGCCGAATTTTTAATATTATCAACTATATCATTGAGAGTTTCGATAACACTGTTTGTATTGTTTATGATGGCTCCGAACTCGTCTTTTCTCTTAGTGAATTTATCCACTTTGGCAAATCTTCCGTCCGCAAGCTTTGCAAGTGAGTCGTTAACTTCATTGACAGGAGCGGTGAAAGAAATAGCCATCCTTACGGAGATGATCGCAGCGATGATAAGAAGGATAAATCCTACAATTATTACTGCACCTGCTGCGGATCTGGCATTTGATGTTACATTCTTTGTGTCGGATGCGGCACAGATCGTATATCCGGTAAGAGGGGATTTTACATACGCTACGATCGCGTTATATCCTTTTTTCGTATCTACCTGATATACTCCGTTTTCGAGACCTGAAGTCATAAAAGTGGATTTACTTCTGTCGTCTTCGTTATCTGCTGTTATTTCATATTGAGAATGTGCAGCAACAAGACCTGTTCTGTCACATATAAAAGCATCTTCTGCTTCAGCTTCAAGGAGCTTGTGGAAATCATTCATATCGTAGTTACGCTGTACGACACCGATGACATTTCCTGTTGATCCGTATATCGGAGATGCCATTGTCATCTGACGAACTCCGGTAGATGCAGATACTATAACGTCGGAAGCGTAGGTCTGTCCCTTCATAGCTTCCTGGAAATATTCTCTTTTACCTACATCAACCAGCTTGCCGGAGTTACGAAGTACCTGCATTCCGTCTGCGCCTGTCAGAACGGTGATGTTGCCGTCGTCAAGCATAGTATCGATCTCAGCCAGGTATTTAGCCGCGTCTTCCATATAAGCAAGGTTTCCTTGGTTCTCCATGAATCTTGTTGTTGCCGGTGATTTGGCAACAGCCTGAATACTCATAAAGTTTTGGTTTATGACACCTTCGAATTCAGACTGAAGGTATGATGATTGCCATACCAATCCTTGTTCTGCGTCGGATACAGCCTTTTTGGCGGATGATAAGTAGCTTACCAGCACGGATGTGATAAGCGGGACAGCTGCAACCAATAGCATGACGGCTATCAGTCTGGTCTTGATGCTGTTTGCAAATTGAATGTTGCTTTTCTTTTTGGGTTTGGAATCCTTTGCCATTTTAATGCCTCCATCATAAGTAAAATAAAATGTGTTAACTTAACGCATTTAACGTTTAACCTGATATAAAAATTATACTCTTTTCATGCGTTTTTAGGCGTAAAATAGGGATTTTTAATAAATATTTTATGTTTTGCCGAATTGAATATATTTTTATTTCGTCCATTTTTTTGAAAAGTGAAATAAATTTTTGAAAAAATGAAAAATCGTCATTTTAGACATATAAACAGCTCCGAAACTGTGTAAAATCACAACATTCGGCTGTTTGTTTTTTATACAGGTCCAAGAATGAAAAAAATATGGAAATTAGTATTAAGGTGTGTTATAATCTGAAAGCGATTGTGCCTATAAACAGGCAAAAAGAGCGCGGATACCATGAAGCCGCCTCTTTACATAAATATTTTTTAGGAGGAAACAGACAAAAATGAGCGTAACAGTTGAGAAGCTTGAGAAGAGCATGGCTAAGCTCAAGATCGAAGTATCTGCAGAGCAGCTTGAGAAAGCCATTCAGAAAGCCTATGAGAAGAATAAGAACAAGATCCAGCTTCCCGGATTCCGTAAGGGTAAGGCACCCCGTAAGATGATCGAGCAGATGTACGGCAAGGGAGTATTCTATGAGGATGCAGCCAATGAGCTTATCGAGACAGAATATCCCAAGGCTGTAGAGGAGTGCGGAGAGGATGTTGTATCTTCACCCAAGATCGATGTTGAACAGCTCGAGGCTGGCAAGGACTTCATCTTTACAGCAGAAGTTGCTCTTAAGCCTCCGGTTAAGCTTGGAAAATATAAGGGTGTTGAAGTTGAGAAGATGGATATCGACGTTACAGACGCTGACGTTGATGCCGAGATCGACAAGCAGAGAAACACCAACGCCAGAACTGTTGAAGTTACAGACAGAGCAGTACAGAAGGATGATATCGTAACTCTTGATTTCGAGGGATTCGTTGACGGTGTTGCTTTCCAGGGTGGAAAGGGAACAGATTATCCTCTTACAATCGGTTCGGGTTCATTCATTCCCGGATTCGAGGATCAGCTCATCGGATTTGAGATCGGTAAAGAGGGCGATGTAAACGTTACATTCCCTAAGGATTATCAGGCAGAAGAGCTTGCAGGTAAGGATGCTACTTTCAAGTGCACTATCAAGGCTATCAAGGCTAAGGAGCTTCCTGAGCTTAACGATGAGTTCGCAAGCGACGTTTCTGATTTCGATACACTTGCTGAGTACAAAGAGGACGTTAAGAACAAGCTCGTTGAAAAGAAGACAGGCGAGGAGAAGGCTAAGAGAGAAGATGCTGTTGTAAGAGCCGTTGTTGAGGATTCCGAGATGGAGCTTCCCGAGGCTATGGTTGAGACACAGTCAAGACAGATCGTTAATGACTTCGCTCAGAGACTTCAGATGCAGGGCATGAACATGGATCAGTATCTTCAGTACACAGGTAACACTGTAGACAAGATGCTTGAGCAGGTTAAGCCTCAGGCTATCGAGAGAATCAAGTCAAGACTTGTTCTTGAGGCTGTTGCTGCTAAGGAGAAGATCGAGGTTACTGAGGAAGACTTCGAGAAAGAGCTTGAGAAGATGGCTACTCAGTACAGAATGGAGCTTGATAAGCTTAAGGAGCTCATGTCAGATGCTGAGAAGAAGATGATGAAGAGCGACCTTGCAGTTCAGAAGGCTGCTGATTTCCTTGTAGAGAACGTCAAGGAGAGCGCTAAGAAGGCTACTAAGAAGGCTGCTGCTAAGAAAGACGACGCAGCTAAGGAAGAGAAGCCTGCTAAGAAGACAGCTGCCAAGAAGACTACAGCAACAAAGACTACTACTAAGAAGACAACAAAGACTGCTAAGACAACCGAAGCTGCTGAGGCTGAGGAGAAGCCCAAGAAGACAACAAGAAAGAAAAAGACAGAAGAGGCTTAATAGTAATAAAATAACAGTGTATACGAAGCTACCATGTGGAGGAATCCATATGGTAGCTTTTTCATATTTACATGAAGGCACGAGGGATTTGACTTGTCTGGAAGTTGGGTTTGTAATAAAATCATATATAGACTATAGCATGCATTTTGATACGTAATTTCGTGAAGCAAAATACACGGAGGCACGCGGTAATATGATTGAAAATCTGCTGGAAAGATTTGCTGAATATTATCTCTTTGTATCCAAGAACGAAAATAGGATTGCAAAAGAAAACCTATTTGCGATCAGATCTGTCATTTTTTTTTCTGTCTTTGGAGGGTTTGTATATCTTTTTGTTTCTTGGGCACTTAGGATAACTACAAAATTTGAAGTTATCTTTATTCCGTTTGTTGCTGAAATACTTATTTTTAGCTTTTTATATCAAAAGATACATATGTCTATTATCGATTCCATGCAGAAAGTCAGAACTTTTGCATTCTGCTTTTATTTATGTCTTACTATTTCTTTGGCCTACATCGAGACCTACAGAAATCCCAACGTGAGATCGTTTATACTCCCGGCAGGAGTTTTTGTTGTAGCAGCGATATATACCGATTATTTCTTTTTTTCAACGATACTTAAAGTGCTTATGTGTGCTGCCGGCATAGTTTTTAGCCGGTATATGAAGCCGAAAGATGTGGCGGATGTTGATATGATTACCGTCATCATGACATTTATTCTGGCGATATTTGTATTCTATGTAATTATGTTAAAGGATTCCATGCAAAATCAGGATGCAAGAATTGTTGAAAAGAAGAGCGTATCGGATATGCTCACCGGTCTCTACAATAAGCTTGCTTTTGAGGAAAAATGCAAAGAGTATCTTTCGGGAAGAATATTAGGTGCGAAGGCGACTTTATTTATATTTGACTTTGATAACTTTAAACATGTAAATGATAATTACGGACATCAGACCGGCGATGAGGTGCTGAAAATGTTTGCAAGCGTGTTGAAAGATTATTTTCATACAACCGACATTATAGGGCGAGTCGGGGGTGATGAATTTATGGTACTTGTAATGGGAGAAATGCCCAAAGATTTTTTGGACAACAGATGTCGAAAGATTCAACATGAGCTTAGAGTTGCCAAGGTCGGTGAAGCAGCAGGGTTCTCCTGCAGTATCGGAATATGCGAGGATACAAGAGCACGGTCTTTTGAAGAAATGTACAGGATTGCAGACAGTGCTCTGTATGACGCTAAAGAAAACGGAAAAGCCTGTCACGTAGTAAAAACAGAAATATAAATAATTATGCTTTCAGGCTTTTTTCGTCAATTGGAATAAGAACAGGGTGCTCGAGTGGAGTTTCGTTTGGCTGATGAAGGACTAGATTGAGATTTCCTTCAAAGGTTCTAAAAAGCATTCCGTGTCCGCCGTCTTTATCAAAGAGCGGCACTTTATCAATTGACCAGTTTCCGTCTATTTCACCGTTGTCAGACCTTGCAATTCCTTCGGCATAATTACCGCCTGAAAAAGTTGCCCATAGCATAATAAGTTCGCCGTTATTTGTTCGGTACATGAAGGGACCGTCAGTAACATAAACCGGCTCGTTCCGGCTTCTGTGTGTTATGGATGAAACCCAAGGCTTTGCTTCTGATGCGGAGAATAAAGTTTTGGGCGCGGATACTGCGGTCTTAAGATCGCTTGAAAGTTCGACATAACAGATTTCTCCGTCTCCGATATCCACCCATTCATGGCTGAACACCATATAAGGCTTTCCGGATCCGGAGACATAAAAGGTCCCGTCAAGGCAGTTCCATTCGTCAGGGGTGATCTTACCGTCACTGTGGAGTCTGTAAGGTCCAAGCGGAGTGTCGGCCTTTAATATCATGGTACCTTTTTTATCCAGGGATTCGGAATTGAAGGTCGCAAACATGTAGAAAGAGCCGTTGTATTTATGAACTTCGGGAGCCCAATAGTTCTTATCTGCCCAGAAGCCCTCGGGACGCTTAAATACTTCATACGGCCCGTCCCAGTTTACCAGATCCTTACTTTTGTAACCGTCAAAACCATCTGCTTTACCCCAACAGGTTTTAGCTCTGGTTCCAAATAGATAATAGGTTTCGTTATCGGGTAAAATAAAAGGGTCGCGAATATTTATTTCTTGTAATAACATGTAAATACACCTCACATATTGAAATGATATTGTGGAAGACGCAGATCAAAAAACAAATATGTGATTCATCATGACAAATACATTAGCATCAAAGGAGTAAAATGTATAGTTCGTTTTACAGAGAAAAATTTAACGGTATTGCTGTCGGACGTGTGGCGCGTGACAGAGATTTCACATCCAAGCTGGGTTTTTATCACAATGAATATCAGCTCCAATACATCTTTGACGGAGAGAGATATTTTTTTGTAGATGGTGTCTGCTATAGGATGACAAAAGGATGTTTGGCGATAATTGACAAAAAGATGATCGCTAAGACCTGTATTATTGGAGGGAAATATCACGACAGGCTTCTTGTTGAGCTGGAAGAGAGTATTTTTGAACCGCTTTGCGAGCTCCTTGGTATCGATCTGCAAACTTTTTTTACTGTTCACCACGGAGTATATCGCGTCGGAGATACTGACAGCTTTAAAAAGGTTATTGAAGTTATCCGAAATGTCGAGACAGAGGATAAGTCTGATCTTCGGGAAACCAAGATAAAGCTTGCGATCCTTGAATTCTTTTCGGAGCATAACAAGTGGGAAAAACGCAAGGCGGCAAAGCTTAGCGAAGACGGAATGAAGACACATGCAGAGAAGCAAAAGAGAGTCCATCAGGTCGCTGATTATATTGCCGAAAACTATGCTCATATTGATTCCGTGGAGTCTCTTTCCAAGCAGTTTTATATGAGCAATTCTTATTTGAGCAGAATATTCAAAGAAGTGACTAACTTCACTATATCTGAGTACATCAATCTTTGCAGGATAGCGGCCAGTAAGATGTATCTTATGAACGAGAAATACAGTATGACTGAAATAGCTAATATCCTTGGGTATGACAGCCTGACTTACTTTGAAAGAGTTTTTAAGAAGCAAATGGAGGTTACGCCTTTTCAATATAGAAAAAGGATAACAAGACACAGGTAAATATAGTTTGAAAAATACCCCTATTTTCACTCCGATGTCACAAACAACCAAAAATATTGAATAAATCTATTGTAGTCTATACAATTTGTACAACGGAAGACGTCTTAACGAAAAACAAATAACAATCATTTGGTAAAGAACTTAGGAGGGAACATGAAGAAGGTATTAAGTTCTATTCTTGCAGCAGCAATGCTTGCGGTTTCTTTAATGGGATGCGGTAACAGCGCCGGAACAGCGGCAGAACAGCCTGCAGCTCAAACTCAGATAGATAATAAAACAGAAAACGCAGCGAGCGATGAGCTAAAAAACACAAGCGGTAATGAGGACATTACTCTCAGAATGGCTTGGTGGGGATCACAGGACAGACATGATAAGACTATCGCGGCTATCGAACTCTATGAGAGCATTAACCCCAATATTCATTTCGAATATGAGTATTATTCATTTGATGATTATTTTACCAAGCTTAAGACTTTGGTAGCTTCAGATGAAGTTTGGGATGTGTTCCAGCTTGGCGGAAACTTCCCGCAGTATATGGATAAGATCTATCCGCTTGATGAGTATATTTCTTCCGGGGTTATAGATCTTTCCGGTATTTCAGAAGCTAATCTCAAGACAACTCAGACCAAGGACGGAGTACAGCTTGGTATTACAAACGGTATCAATACATATGGTATTGCTTATGATCCTGCAATGTTTGAAGAGGCAGGTGCCAAGCTTCCCACAGATGATTGGACTTGGGATGACTATAAAGAGGCTGCTGACCTTATAACAGATAAGCTTGGAATCTTCGGATCATCAACATTCGTAACTTCCGATGCTATCGCAGGTCTTTCAACTTATATAGGACAGCAGGGTGAGCTTGGACAGTACAGCTTCTATAATCTTGATCTTACAGGAATGGGATTTGACGATCCCAAGATGCTTGAGCCTTTCATTCAGATGAGAGCAGATATGATCAAGAAGGGCTCATATCCCGATGCGGGAGCTTCAGCAGAGGTTACAAATATTGAGAACGATTTCCTTGTGACAGGTGAGGCTGCAATGACATGGGTTGCGGTTAATCAGTTCCCTACAATATATGATGCGTGCAAAGAGCAGGGAAGAACACTTGCACTTGCCACAATTCCGAGAGTAAAGAAGGACGGTAACTCCGGAGCTCATATACAGTCATCTCAGATGTTCTGTGTATCTCAGGATTCCGAGAATAAGAAGGCGGCAGCAGAGTTCATAGCATGGTTTGAGACCAATATCGCATGTAACAATATCCTTCAGGCAGAAAGAGGAATTCCTGCAAATGAAGATGTAAGAGCTGCGCTTTCAGCTAATGCCGGCGAAGGTCAGCAGATAATGTATGACTATGTTGATAAAGTAAGTAATTTCCCTACACCAAAGGAAATCAACGTACTTTCGCCTGACGGACACGATCAGGTCGTTGACAATTACCTGAATTATATTCAGCAGGTAGCAAGCGGCGAGATTACCGCTGCGGAAGCGGCTGAAAAGACTTACGCTGACGCAGAAGCAATCTTCAAGTAATTCATTAAAATCCCGCCTTTAATTTTAACGTAAAGGCGGGATTTATTATTAGAGAATTTATATCAAAAGCTTTTTTATGTAAGCTTTGTGCAGTGATCAGGAGGAATGAGCTTTGAATAACAAGAGTAATAGTTCGAAGGAAAAACTCAGAACCGGCTTTAACAGTGACACGGTGGTGGGACATGTTTTCGCAGCGCCGTTTATCTTTGGTTTTGTATGCTTTTCACTGATTCCTATATGTATGTCGCTTTATTATTCCTTTACGGATTATTCTCTTGGAAATAAGCAGGCAGTATTTGTAGGACTCAAGAATTTTGCAACACTTTTTAAGGATGAGGTTTTTGCCAAATCCATTATGATAACACTTAAGTATGTGCTTATGTCAGTTCCGATGAAGCTTGCCTTTGCTCTTTTGGTTGCTTTTGTACTTACAAGAAAGAGTAAGATGGTCACATTATACAGATCATTGTATTATGTACCTTCGCTTGTCGGAGGTTCTGTTGCCGTTGCACTTGTATGGAAACAGCTTTTTGCAAGAAAAGGTCTTTTCAATACCCTCTTTACAAGCATAGGTCTTGGAAGGGTCAATTGGTTCGGTGATGAAAAGCTTGCGATATATCCGCTGATGCTTATGGCAGTATGGCAGTTTGGTTCTTCGATGATCATCTTTGCCGCGGGATTAAAAGAGATACCGAGTACATATTATGAAGCGGCAGAGATTGACGGTGCAAACGGATTTGAACGATTCTTTAAGATAACGCTCCCGTGTCTGTCACCTATTATTTTGTATAACCTCGTAATGCAGACAATATCGGCGTTTATGACTTTCACTCAGGCCTTTGTTATCACGGCGGGAGGCCCCAACAACGGAACTATGCTCTATGCGCTCAATGTCTACAATCAGGCATTTAAGTACAACAAGATGGGCTATGCCTGCGCAATGAGCTGGGTAATGCTTGTGGTTATGAGTTTGATCACTCTGGCAATATTTAAGAGTTCCAAGTTCTGGGTATTTTCCGAGTCGGAATCATAAGGAGGACATCATGAGAGAAAGGAAAACTATCAGAAAAGTACTGTATCATGCTTTGGTATTGCTTTTCGGTTTTATAATGATATATCCCGTTTTGTGGATGATAAGCGGTTCGTTTAAAAACAACGCGGAGATACTGAGGGGAACTCTTAGTCTGATTCCAAAAGAGCTTGTTCTTTCAAATTATCCAAACGGCTGGAAGGGCTTTGGAGGAACCACTTTCGCGACATTCTTTTTAAATTCTTTTGTTGTTACATCGGTTGCTACCTTTGGAACGGTTATTTCGTCTTCACTTGTAGCTTATGCTCTTTCAAGGATCAAATTCAGAGGAAGAAATCTGTGGTTTACCTGTATGCTTGCAACTATGATGCTCCCTGCGCAGGTTATCATGATCCCTCAGTATTTGATCTACTACAGATTACATCTGGTACCCGGCTATGTTCCGCTCATACTTCCGTATTTTTGCGGACAGGCATTTTTCATATATCAGATGATGCAGTTTATGCAGGGAATTCCCAGAGAACTTGACGAGGCAGCCAAGATTGACGGATGCAGCAAATACAGCATTTATGCAAGAATAATTCTGCCGCTTTTAAAACCTGCGATCGTTACAACAGTTATTATACAGTTTTACTGGAAGTGGGATGACTATATGGGACCGCTGCTTTATTTATCAAGACCGCAGTCTTACACAGCATCCATCGCGATCAAGCTGTTTGCGGATTCTGCGTCCGTGACGGATTTTGGTGCGATGTTTGCCATGTCAACTCTTTCACTTATGCCTGTATTTTTGATATTCCTGTTCTTTAACAAGTATCTTGTTGAAGGAATCGGAACCAGTGGATTGAAGGGATGACATCTATGGGAAAAACATATGTTAAGTTCGACACTAATGACAGATTACTAAAAAAACTATGTGATTCCGCGGATGAAAAAAGCAAACTTAATCTAAAAAAATTTGGAGATGTAAAGGTTTTGATAGAAGGAGGCGGTTACGAGAAGGTATGGCTTGAAACTCAACCTATGGGAGGAGCTATGTATGCCAAAAGAGATCTTGAGGCTGCCATCAATAACCAAAGAATCTTTATGGACTATCAAAGCTTGGACGGAAGGCTTCCCGGAAGCATAGAGAATATAAACGGTAAGATAATACCGCAATTTGATAAGTTTCAGGGATTCTGTTTTGCGGAGCCTGCACTGGATGTATATTATCTGGCGGGTAAAGATAAGGAATACCTGGAACAATTATATGAGACGCTGCTGAGGTTTGACGGATACTTATGGAAGTACAGAGATTCCGATAATGACGGATGTCTTGAAAGCTGGTGCGTTTATGATACCGGTGAGGATAATGGCAAAAGATACGCAGATGCTCCCAATTACTGGGAGGGAGAGACGGCGCCTACCGGATACAGAGTGGTTCCTATCGCGTCAATGGATTTTATGGGTTATTCTTACAGTTCAAGAAAAACCATGGCGGATATAGCGGAAATACTCGGTGAAAAAGAAATTGCACAGAAGCATTTAAAGGACGCCGAAAAGATAAAAAAAAGTCTAAGAGACTATCTGTGGAACGATGAGAGAGGTGCTTTTTTTGACAGAGATAAAAATCATGATTTTATGCCCACGCTTTTGCACAACACCTTAAGGCTCATGTATTGGAAGTGCATATCGGATTATGATGCGAAACGCTTTGTCAACGAACATCTTCTGAATGAAAAAGAGTTTTGGACTAATATGCCTCTTCCTTCTGTTGCCGCCAGTGATCCTCTTTTTAGAAATGAAAAGGTCAACAGCTGGAGCGGACAGTCACAGGCACTTACATATCAAAGAGCAATAAGGGCGCTTGAAAACTACGGATTATATGATCTCATACCAAGGCTTGGAAATAAGCTTTTTGAAGCTATCGGAGAAAACTGCGTGTTTGTTCAGCAGTATGACCCTTTTACCATGGAGCCTTCACTGACAGGCGTAATCGGAGAGCAGGATGCATACGGTCCCGCTATGCTTTCGGTGCTTGAGTATATAGGCAGAATGTACGGCGTCGAATTGTGTAGAGACAGACTTATATGGGGCGCAGCCAAAGGGCCGGAAACCTATTATGAATATCACTGGCTTGATCGCTCCTTCAGGCTTGAGAATTGTAGTGATAAGAGCGTTGCTTATATAGACGGAAAAGAAGTCTTTTCCTGTGAAAGAGGCAGTAGAGTAGAAACTGACCTTAGCGGAAAGGTATTGGTAAGATATAATGGATTTTAATGTTTTGGATTATTATGCTATTCCTGATGGTGTCACGAAGTGTACAGACGCTATCCAGGCTGCGATTGACAGATGTAGCGAAAATGGGGGAAGGGTCATATTTCCGCCCGGCAAGTACCTTTCAGGCACATTAAGGCTCAGATCGAATGTTGAGCTTCATCTTGAAAGCGGTGCCACGCTGATATCAAGCCTTAATGAAGCGGATATGATAGATTTTTCCAAGGATTTTGACGATGACAACGATGATACGGGTTGGGAAGGCGGATGCTTTCTTTATGCGTGCCATGAGAGAAATATTACAATCTCCGGAACGGGAATCATTGACGGTCAGGGTAGAGAAGTCTTTTTTGATGATGAGCCCGAAGGGGCATTGAAGGAATGCCCTCTCAATGTCAAAGGCTTCAGGCCCAGGATGAGCTTCCTTGAAGATATAGAAAATCTTACGATAATGGATGTTACGTTCAAAGATTCGGCTTTCTGGACACTTCATATGGCGGGCTGTAACGGGGTCAGGATAGAGAATATCAGGATTATGAATAATAAGCGCGGCCCAAATACCGACGGAATAGATCCGGACTGCTGTAAGAATGTGATAATCAGAGGTTGCAACATAGTTAGCGGTGATGATTGCATTGTAATAAAGTCTACGGCTCCTATGTACAAAAAATACGGTGAGAGCGAAAATGTCGTCGTTTCCGGCTGTATTCTTAAAACAAATTGCACTGCGATCAAAGTGGGAACGGAAACATACGGTGACATACATGATGTGATCGTATCCGATTGCGTCATCAGGGACTGTATAAGAGGTATAGGAATATGGTCTCGTGACGGAGGAGAGATATATAATATCATCGCACATCATATCAGCGGAAATACAAGAAACTTTGCAAGCTGCGCAGAGAGGATCGACGGCGTCTGTACCTGGTGGGGCGAAGGTGAACCTATTTTTATTTCCGTGGCAAAGCGTGCGAATGTTGACAGACTCCCGGGTAAAGTACACGATGTCTATATAGATCACATGGTCATGAAGAGCGAAGCACCTATTATAATAGCAGGAGAGAAATTTTCTCCGGTTACTAACGTTGAGATCAAGGATATCAGGATCCTTTTTACAGATCAGAGCAATAGAAAAGAAATGGCGCTTGACGAGAGACCTTCCGAAAGAGGCAGGGTTATCGGAAAGCTTCCGGAGGTTGTTCTAAGAGAGACTGAGGATGTCACTGTTGAAGGTATACTCAGCATCGATGACAGCATGAAAGAATATATATTTGAAACTTGATCAAGTAAAAATGAGGTTTCTTTTGGCTTGTAATTATAAACATCCCGTAAACAAATAGTTTGCGGGATGTTTTTTTTATTATTAACTGATATAATGGATATTGGATTATTATTATCAAGGCTAGAGAAGGAGAAATTATGAGTTTAATACCTTACGTCATTGAACAGACAAGCCGCGGAGAGAGATCTTATGATATTTACTCCAGACTTTTAAAAGAAAGAATCGTTTTTTTGGGCGAGGAGGTCAATGCACAGAGTGCCAGTATAGTTGTGGCTCAGCTTTTGTTCCTTGAGGCTGAGGATCCCAATAAGGATATACATATGTACATCAACAGCCCCGGAGGAGAGATTACATCCGGAATGGCAATCTACGATACAATGCACTATATCAAATGCGATGTAAGTACTATCTGCATCGGTATGGCAGCAAGCATGGGAGCATTCCTTCTTGCAGGCGGAGCAAAGGGCAAGCGTATGGCTCTTCCCAATGCTGAGATCATGATTCACCAGCCCCTTGGCGGAACACAGGGACAGGCAACAGAGATTGAGATCGCTGCTAAGCATATCCTTAAGACTAAGGAAAAACTTAACAGAATGCTCGCTGAGAACACAGGTAAGCCTTATGAGCAGGTATGCGCTGATACAGAACGAGATAACTGGATGTCAGCACAGGAAGCTCTTGATTATGGCCTTATCGATTCAATTGTTGAGAATCGTCCCAAGAAAGAGGATAAAAAATAATGGCAAAGAACCCGGCAGAGATCAGGTGCTCTTTTTGTAACAAGACACAGGATCAGGTAAGAAAATTGATAGCAGGTCCCGCGGGTGTATATATCTGCGACGAATGTGTAGAGATCTGCTCAGATATTATCGATGAAGAGTTCGAGGATGAGCCTGTCCAGACAGGTAATCAGCAGATTAACCTGCTTAAGCCCGCAGAGATCAGGAACTTCCTTGATGATTATGTAATCGGACAGGAAGAGGCCAAGAAGGTTCTCGCCGTTTCCGTTTATAATCACTATAAGCGTGTTATGGCACCCAAGTCCGAAGATAAGAACGAGGTTGAACTTCAGAAGAGTAACATCATCATGGTTGGACCTACAGGTTCAGGTAAGACCTATCTTGCACAGACACTTGCCAAGATCATCAATGTGCCTTTCGCTATTGCGGATGCCACAACTCTTACAGAGGCAGGCTACGTAGGTGAGGACGTTGAGAATATTCTTCTTAAGCTCATTCAGAACGCGGATTATGATATTGAGAGAGCTCAGTACGGTATCGTTTATATCGACGAGATCGATAAGATTACCAAGAAGAGCGAGAATGTATCCATAACAAGAGATGTTTCCGGTGAAGGCGTTCAGCAGGCACTTCTTAAGATCGTGGAAGGAACTATTGCCAGCGTTCCCCCTCAGGGCGGAAGAAAGCATCCTCATCAGGAACTTATTCAGATCGATACAAGCAATATCCTGTTTATCTGCGGCGTGGCGTTTGACGGACTTGAGAAGATTGTTGAGGCAAGACTTGACCGCAATTCCATCGGATTTAACGCAGAGATAGCAGATAAGTCTGAAAGAGAGATCGGAGAAGTTCTCAAAGAGGTTACTCCTCAGGATCTTGTTAAGTTTGGACTTATCCCTGAGTTCGTAGGACGTGTGCCTATCACTGTAACTCTCGAGGGACTTTCAGAGGAAGCTCTTGTAAGAATTCTGACAGAGCCCAAGAATGCTCTTGTTAAGCAGTATCAGAAGCTCTTTGATTTTGATAATGTTAAGCTTTCATTCGAGGATGAGGCGGTTCACAAGATTGCCAAGATGGCCTACGAAAGAGAGACAGGAGCGAGAGGACTCAGATCCATTATGGAAAAATCTATGATGGATGTTATGTATCAGATTCCTTCAGATGATACGATCACCGAGTGCGTTATTACCGAGGCGTGTGTGGATGGCGACAGTCAGCCGCTTATCGTACACAATGATTCCAAGAGACTTAAACAGGCTAAATAAAAGTAATCACCCTGCGAGAGCGGAACTTCATCAGATATATATTAGGCTGCCTTTCTTATGAGAGGCAGCTTTTTTATTTGTAAAAGTATTTGTTACGAAACTTTACAAATAATAAAACATATGTTACAATTCTTTTCGTGCTAAGATAACAATTGAAATGCAACGAAAGGAAGAGATAAATATGAAAAGACTTATAGTAGGGGCGGTAGCATTAACACTTGTTTTATGCGGATGCAGTAAAGAAATATCGGATACAGATGAAAACTTTGTAACATCAGAGGCTTCGACAACAGAAGCTTCCGTAACATCAGAGGCTTCGGAATCTAAATCAACTTCAGAAGCGGATGCGGATCAAATTGAAGCCGATGCAGCGAAATCAGATGATTACAGTGAAGAAAAAGTAAATGATAACGGTGTTATGCAGAATACAGCGAACACTTCTGCGGAAGCCGGTGTACAGAGCAATGCTTCAACACCTTGCGGAGTATATGCAAGAACCATTACGGAACTTTATAAAGGAAAAGAAATACAATACACATATTATTATGCTTTCCATAAAGACGGAACCGGAGCATATTTTGATGGAGAAGTTGGCGGATTTAATTTCAACGATAAAACAATGACTACCTTCAAAGGCGATACTTATGGTTATACTCTTACCGGAGATCATTTAAGAATAGAGCTTCCATACGGTGGCGGAGAATTTGACAGACTGCCCGGTGATGATTTTGTGCTTAACGGTGATTTCTGGGATTATGCAGGAGAATACAGAGCCACAGATAATACAAACAGTAACTATGGCGGCGGTGAAATAGTCGGTGATCTTGAGCTTGACGCTGCAGGAATGATAGAAGGCGGAATGCCACTGTACACATCACCTGATAATAACCTTATTCCTTATGGAATTCCGGAAAAGATAACTAAAAATGCCGATGGTTCATACCATGTCCAGTTATATTACGTTGATGAAATATCACAGTGCTATTATGAGATTTATCCCAAGGGAGTTATAGCGGAAAGAGATAAAGACTTTGCTCCTGAACTTAAGGATGCCAATTATATAAGAGTTGTAGTGATGGACGGCGGAGTGTATGACGCTGTGTTTGTAGAAAAAGAATATTGATATTTGTCTGATAGATAAAAAGAGATAAAGAAAACCGCGGAGGTTTAGGTGTTTAAACACCTAAAGTTTCCGCGGCTTTTTTATGCTTATTATATTTGTTTAGTTTTCTTCGCCTGCTCCGTTAACTTCAGCAAGAAGCTCATCCATGAAATCATAGATTTCCTGTCTGCCTTCTTTACTTAGGGCTGAATAAGGGAAGATTCTTACATCTTCGGGAAGTCCCAGACCGTTTCTTAGCATGTTGAGATGCTTTTCTCTCTGTGAATTCTTGATCTTATCAGCCTTGGTCGCTATGATGACAGGCTGGAAGCCCTGATGAACAACCCACTTATACATCTGAACATCATTGGCGGAAGGCTCATGTCTTATATCTATAAGCAGAAAGACTCTTACAAGCTGCCTTGATGTGTGGAGGTAATTCTCGATCATTTTTCCCCACTGCTGCTTAACCTTCTCCGGAACTCTTGCAAAGCCGTATCCCGGAAGATCCACAAGATAAAACTCATCATTGATATTGTAATAGTTGATTGTCTGAGTCTTACCGGGCTCCTGTGAGGTCCTTGCATAGTTCTTACGATTCATAAGACCGTTTATAAGTGAGCTCTTGCCGACATTACTTTTTCCCGCAAAAGCAAATTCGGGATGTATGTTATCGGGAAGAGTACTGGTTATTCCACAAACCGTTTCAAGGTTTACATTCTTAATTACCATTTTTTTCTCCATTACAATTTAATTATCGGTTCCCGTCTATTCTACACTATTAAAGCCTTTGAGGCAAAAACGCGGGTTGACAGGCGTAAATTCATGTGGTACAACTGTACTAGTACAACTAATACACGCAAATAAAAGGAGAGAAATAGGGCTTTATGGAAATTTTAAAGGTGGAAAACTTAACCAAAGTGTATGGTAAGGACACAACTGAAGTTGTTGCTCTGGACAATGCATCATTCTCTGTTGGGAAAGGAGAATTTGTAGCAATAGTCGGAGCATCCGGATCCGGTAAGTCAACACTTTTGCATTTGCTTGGAGGTGTTGACAGACCGACATCAGGTAAAGTCTTTATCGACGGAAAAGATATTTTTGAATTAAGCGATGATGAACTTGCTGTATTCAGAAGACAGCAGATAGGTCTGGTCTATCAGTTTTACAACCTGATCCCGATCTTGAACGTAGAAGAGAATATATCACTTCCCTTGTCATTAGACGATCGGGAAGTAGATAAAGATACTTTGAATAATATGCTTGAGCTTCTGGGAATCGAGCACAGAAGGAATCATCTTCCCAACGAATTATCCGGAGGACAGCAGCAGAGAACAAGTATCGGAAGAGCACTGATCACCGAACCTACAATTGTTCTAGCAGACGAGCCTACAGGAAACTTGGATTCCAAGTCAAGCGATGAGATCGTAGCTCTTTTGAAGAAATCCAATAAAGAATTGAATCAGACGATCATCATGATCACACACAACATGGAGATTGCCAAGGCTGCTGACAGAATAATCAAGATCGAAGATGGAAAAATTGTTGAGGAGGTATGAACATGAACTTACTTAACAGATTGACCACCAAGAATCTCAAGTTGAATAAGAAAAGAACCGTAGTTACCATCATAGGAATTATCCTGTCGGTAGCTCTTTTGACAGCAGTGGCTTCGATGTTTTCAAGCATCCTGCAATCTACGATCAATTACGAGATTGAATTAAGAGGAAATTATCATGTGGCATATTATGATGTTCCCTTAAGTGATCTGGATACATTCAGAAGCGACGGTGATATTACCGAAATGAGCCTGACTCAGGACTTGGGATATGCGGAAATAGAAACCAAAAATGAGTACAAGCCTTATGCGTTTGTGAAGGCATATACTCCGGATGCACTGAATAATATAACAAGCAGATTGGTGGAAGGTAGACTACCTGAGAACGAGAATGAGATAGTCATTCCCACCCATCTTAAGACTAACGGTAGAAATTTCTTAAAAGTCGGAGATACTGTCACTCTGAATGTGGGTGAAAGAGTCAATGACGCCGGTGAGGTTTTTACCCAGAGTGATCCGTACGATGCAAATAACTCGGAAAAAATAACAAGCACAACAGGCAAGACTTATACGGTTGTAGGTGTTGTTGAAAGACCTTCACCGAATATTGAGCCTTATGATGTTCCCGGATATACATTTGTAACTTACGTCGATGAAAATAAGCTGACGGGCAATGTTGATGTGTATCTTAGATATAACAAGAAAGCAGCCAAAGGATTGGCCGCGCAGGTAGAGAACTCCAAGTATGAATATGGCTTCAATGAATATCTCATGATGTTGGAAGCGAATCCGTTTCAGGAATTTGGAGATTATGTGGTAGTAATACTTCTGATCATGGGGATCATAGTGATAACTTCCGTATTTTGTATAAAGAACAGTTTTGATATTTCAATCACAGAGAGAATTAAGCAGTACGGAATGATAAGAAGTATCGGAGCTACCAAGAAACAGATCAGGAGAAATGTATTCTATGAAGCTACTGTATTGGGAGCGATCGGTATTCCTTTGGGAGTATTATCCGGATGGTTGGCTACAGTCATCTTGGTTGTCGGAATAAATTATTTTATGAACGAAGATGGAGATGCCTTAGGGTCGGTAAAACTGATGTTTTCAGTCTCACCGGTCGCTATCCTGATAGCTATCATGTTTGGTATTGTAACTATTTATTTATCGGCGCTTCGGTCGGCAGTAAAAGCCTCTAAGGTATCGCCCATCGATTCCATAAGAAACAGTGCTGAGATTAAGATCAAATCCAAGAAGGTCAGATCTCCGAAGATCATTAAAAAGCTATTTGGTATCGGCGGAGAAATATCTTATAAGAATTTAAAGAGAAATAAAAAGAAATACAGAACTACGGTAATTTCAATCGTTATGTCGGTGTTCATTTTCATAGCATTGTCAAGTTTTATGGGTAGTATGTTGGCATCCACCGGCGATGAACTTAAGGGATCTGATTACAATGTGTATTTATCGTCTTCTGTTTACGGTGATGAGAACAGATACAACAAGTTCCTCAAAACTACTAAGTTGGACGGAGTGGATGATTATACAGTCTACAGGACAATAGGTTACGGTGATAATGTTTGTGCGATCGGAGATGAGCAATATAGGAAGTACATAAAAAAACTCGGTCTAAACTATGAAGACATTAAAGATAAGATAATTGCGGTAAATTGCGGACAGGTAGGAGATGTCGTAAAAAGCGAGAACTTCGATGGAACATTGGAGATCGGATATGTAACAGATGAAAGACCTTTTGGACTGGATTATCCCGGCGGAGAATACCATGTTATCAGTGATGAATTGTTTGAAAGCTTGCTTACTGATGAAGCGGCAGCATCGCTTACGATCTATTATCACGCTTCCGATGCAGATAAGTTGCAGGATGAAATAGATCAGATCTTAATAACCGAAACACATTATTTTATGAGGAATCTGGAGGAAAGTGCAAGACAACACAGAAATTTGGTTACGTTAATGGGTGTCTTCCTTTATGGGTTCATAATAGTACTTTCTCTGATCGGTGTTACCAACATATTTAATACCATAACTACCAACATGGAGCTCAGGAAACCTGAATTCGCTATGCTCAGATCTGTTGGTATGACATCAAAAGAGTTTAATAGGATGATCCGATTGGAAACTGTATTTATGGGTACCAGATCACTGTTCTTTGGAACAATATTAGGAGTGGCAGCTTCTTATCTGCTCTATGATGCGGGAGTCAAAGGCGCGGGAGCTTCGTACAGCTTCCCCATCATTCCCGTGGTAATAGCTATATTGGCGGTATTTCTACTTATCTCACTGATCATGAATTATTCGATCGCGAAAATAAGTAAGCAAAATACAATTGAAACGATCAGAAATGAAAACATTTAAAAGGAGAGAGGCACAATGAAAACAAAGAATGTATTGGCGATCATGACGGCATCTGTAATGATGTGCGGGCTATGGGGGTGTGGTTCCGGGACATCGGATACTTCTGCGACAGAGTTTTCTGTTGAAGCTGTTATCGATGCTTCGGAAAGTGATGCAGATAATGCCGACAATGCAGACAAGACCGATGCGGCGGATTCCGCAGACTCTGAAGTTACGGAGGGAGCAGCTACAGAGACATCCGTGGATTTATCTTCTATGACCGATGATGCTTTTGCATATAACGGCAAGAAGATATCAATTCTTGATGATGTAGCTACAACCCTTGCTGCACTAGGAGAACCTGAGCAAAAGAATTCAGGTGCCGGTGATATGAATTATTATGATTACGGTACCCACACAGATACGGTGGACGAAGGCATCCTTTTTGTTACATATACGGACAATGGAAAAGAGTCTGCCGCACAGATTGACTTCAATATTCAGGGCCCGGAAACAGCAAAGGGAATTAGTGTTGGAGACAGTAAGGACGATGTCATTGCTGCATACGGTGAACCAAAGGAAAGTGGCAAACCGATACTCGCATATGAATATGATGATTATGAGCTTGGATTTGTAATAGACGAAAGCGACAAGGTCAGCAATGTTAATTACATATCTACGGCTTACAAGGAAAGCGGTAAGTAATATCTAAGAAAAAGTGCTATAAAAGGAAAGAAAAAAGAAGTTCAATGTAATTCATACATTGAACTTCCTTTTTATTGTAATAATGATAAGACACCCTGCTTGGATTGGTTGGCCTGAGCAAGCATTGCTTCGCCTGCCTGCTGAAGGACTTCATGATTACGCAGTCTTGTTATCTCGGCGTTCATATCCGTGTCGCGGATTATAGATTCCGAATGCTGAGTGTTTTCCTGAGCATTTGCGGTGTAATTGTACGCATGCTCAAGTCTGTTCTGCGCCGCACCAAAGCCGGATCTTTCAAGTGAGATTTTATCAAGCGCCGCCTTGGTGAGATCGATCGAACCCTGCGAAGCTTCCTGTGTAAGAGTATTTGCGCCGGTCATACCGATAATGGAAAGACTGAGTGCACTCCAATTTATAGGAATCTGCTCTCCCAATACACCGTCGGGGGTTGCCTGTATGATCATTTCTTTTCTCGGAGGAACGATCACAATGTTCATGAAGTCGTATTCATTGACACTATTTCCTCTGAGCGAAGGATTGAAACTTCTTGTGGCGTTTTGGTTAAATGTAAGGTTAAGGCTTACGCTGTCGCCTTTAGCCGCACCGGCTTTATTTATTATTTCGTTGTAAGAAACATCATATCTGTAATCAAAAGCACTGAGATTGGACTTGCTGTTGTCAACATAGCTTGAGCTTAAACTCAATGTGCCGCTTGTATGAGAAGTGGTGTCACTTGCAAGGGTTGGAGTGGTTGATTCTCCTGCAGGGATCTGGTGAGCACCGTTTTCAATTATGGCGTTACCCTCGTCAGCTCGTTGCCTAAGTTCGTCTAGCTCGGCACCTGTGATCAAGCGGTCACTTGAATATGAAAATGTATAGCTTTTTACAGTGTAGTTATATGTTTTGGTCTGAGTATAGTTAGAGCTGATATTACGAGTTTCGCCATCCATTGTGCTGTCTCCCAGAGAACCGCTGAAAGCAACATTATAATCTTCACGCCAGGTATAAGTATCAACCCTTTGCATATTGTCGGTTCTGGTTACAGTCATTTCATTTGATCTAAGATAAACTTTTCCGTCATCTGTTTGGTAATAATAGCTTGTCGGATCCGAATAAGTTGTGTTACTGCTTATGGATCTTGGAGTTCCCGTACGCAGTTCATGTTCGGTTTCATTAGTCTTGGTGCTGGCCCAACTGATCTCACCGGTAATACTTGAACCGTTTTGATCGAAGTTACGACCGTATGCTCTTTGCAAAACAAAAGCGTTGTAGTTGTTTGCCGAGATGTTTTTATTATTGTTACTGATACTGAATCCCAATTTGTTTTCGTTTGTAAGCGATGAATTTCCCGGAGTAACACTTCCGCCAAGATTGGTCTCGTTTATGGCGCTTATAACTTCATCTCTGCTCGAAACATCGGCAAGCTTAAAGTTATAGTTGATACTTACGTTATCGAGTGTCTTGTTATAGTTGTATTTTGCATCGGAATCAAAAGTTATGCTGCTTGAGTCGTTGGAATCATTTTCAAGACCCCAGTTGGAAATCGGATAATCTGTACTCTCTGCAGGAGTCCTCGGAACAGGGTTGCTTGAAATGTTTTTAAAGCTGCCCCATGAGGTAACTCCTGTTGTTGATGTTTCGGTCGAATCATTCCTATCGGTCCTTTTGACAGAAAGACCTTCGGTAGTGGCAAGTATCTCATATTTGTCATCCGCAACATTTTTGTTGACGTTGGTAACAGTAACGCTATTAACACCATTCGGAAGTGTAAAGATTCTTTTTGATGTCGCAGAAGAAGCCGATATGTTCCAGTATGAAGGCTCGGTGATGCTGTTACCGTTGATGCCTTCAATTATTGAAGAAAGATCGTCACCTTCTTCAACGTCAAAGCATACTGTGGTTCCGTGATAATCAAAAGAGTAGGTGCCTGCGTCTGCTCCGTTTCCGCTTATTCCAAGTCCTGCCCATGTGGCAACGTCTACATTGTTGACTTTTATACCTGTCTCATCGGCTTTCCACTCGTATTTTCTTATGACTTTATCAAGAGATTCTCCCTCTTTAAGGCTTATATGAACCTTTTCACCGTCCCAAAGATCGAATTCCACAGTCTGATCCTTGGTCGAGTTGCCGTTTCCGTCCAGCTCAAGACCTTTTGCGGCTAGCTCATCAAGATTGTATCTGACATTATTAAAGTCCAGACCTCCGATAGTGCCGGGCGCACTGTAAAAGACCTGGATATCATATGGTTCTTCGTTGGGAGTAACAGAAGGTGCATAGGGCACCTTAAAGATCTTCATTTCATTAAAAGTAGCGGAACCGAAGACTCTTTCAATCTCATTCTTTATCTGCTGAACTTCTTCATTGACAAATTCTCTGTCCTTGTCGGTAAGAGTGCCGTTGGCTCCTTTTACCGATAGCTCATTGATTCTCTGAAGCATGTCGTGAACTTCGTTGAGATATCCGTCCGCAACCTGAATAAAGCTGATTCCGTCCTGGATGTTCAGCATGTTCTGACCCAGTCCGCGAATCTGCCTTCTCATTTTCTCGCTGATAGCAAGCCCTGCCGCATCATCCGCAGCACGGTTTATACGATAACCCGACGATAGCTTCTCGGCGGATTTTGCTTTTGTATTTGTTGTAATTCCCAGCTGGCGATGCGCAAACATCGACGCCATATTGTGCTGTATTACCATACATAACCCTCAAATCTAATCAGTGGATACCTCTATTATATATCGGTGAAAGACGTGCGAAATATTAGTTATAAAAAGTTAATAAATCCAAATCTGTAAAAACCGGTAAGTAGTTGTAAAAAGGCGAAAATAGTTGTAATTTTATTTTGAACCTGTAAAAAGATGTAATGGAGATTGAACGGTTATGACCTTTGAACCTCTGGCGGTTGAGCTTGATGAGAACGGAATCTCAGGTTTTATCAAGCGTTACCATTTTAAGACAAGTGAGAAAAAAGATATTGTGATGCTATATAGACAGCTTCACCCGAGAGTGCATGCGAGTTTCCATCATGTGATCGAGGGCGAGACTGTCTATGTTGTCGTTACGCTCGGAGATGCCTTCGACAGCTTTCAGGATTCTCTTTTGCAAAAAGGCGAGATCCAAAAGGCATTTATCGTCGACTGTCTCGGAACGGAGATGCTCTCGCTTGCTTATGAAGAGGTTGATAAAAAGATATTTGAAAAGACCGGACTTTACGTGGGAAGCTATGTCTTTGCGGGCAGCGATAAGATGCCGCTTGAAGAGCTTGCCGCAGTAATGAAAAAGCTTGGACAGAAGATTGTAAAGTGCAACGAATCTTTCGTGCTTGTTCCGAAAAAGAGCGTTGTCTTTTCCGCAAAGCTTCATAAAAAGAGAAGCAGGAAGCATTCAGACTGCGAGAATTGCAGCGCGGTCAGCTGCCCCATGAGAAAGGAACCCGCTGCGAAAAGAGCGGTTTCCAAGGATGATGACAAGAGCGGAAAAGGCCTTATCCATCTCTATACCGGAGAGGGAAAAGGAAAGACCACGGCAGCGATCGGTCTTGCCGTCAGGGCAGCAGGCGCCGGAAAGAAGGTTGTCTTTTCTCAGTTTATGAAGGGCAGAAAAACTTCCGAGCTTGTTTCGCTTGAACTTATACCGGGAATTACTGTTGTAAGAAGCGAGAAGGAGCTCGGCTGGCTTAAACGGGACGATGAAGCGCAGTGCGAGATGTTCCGCGTGGTTCATAACGAGATACTTGATAAGATCGCGGAGCTAATCCAAAACGGCGAGTGCGATGTGCTCATCATGGATGAGATCACATATCCGTTTAACTACGGTGTTATAGATAAAAAGAAGCTTGAAGAATTGATCGACAACAAGCCGGATGACATGGAAATTGTCATGACCGGCAGAAACGCCGACGAGCTCCTTTCAGAAAAGGCGGACTACATTACCTACATGGAAAAAATCCGTCATCCGTATGATAAGGGAATTGATGCAAGGCGCGGAATTGAATATTGAAGATGCTTTTGCGGACCGATTGCTGTATAACGGCAATTCGGTCTGCTTTTTTATGTGTTGACATTTAAAATAATCGTGTTATAGTTGTAGTAGAACAAATAGAATTAAGTTCCGTCTGCGCGTAAAAAAGGCGGAACAAGCGCATATTCATCTTTTGAGGAGGAAATTATGAATATACAGAAGTTCACACAAAAGTCCATAGAGGCTGTGAGCGGATGCGAGAAGATCGCCGTTGAATACGGCAATCAGGAGATTGAACAAGAG
>JAEEGL015857670.1_pt1 | contig 46827 bp, 40 predicted proteins | sample 9134231 | NCBI WGS metagenome assembly JAEEGL01 (sample SAMN16246548, study PRJNA631951) | gut metagenome | biome: gut microbiome; feature: rumen; material: fiber-attached | host: Bos | place: Iran: Karaj | collected 2018-10
ACGCCGACCAGAATCGAAACCAGCGGGGTATAGGGCATATTGAGAACTGTCATGCCTGTGAAGCACAGCAGCCCGATAATCAGCGAATCGAGCGTCTTGCCGGAGAGAAAGTGCATGAACTTATAGCTGACATGTGTGCCGATTTCGAGAAAGGTATGAACATTTTTTTCCGGCAGGATTGCATAGAGCAGCTTGCGTACCTGTGCGATATAGATCTCTTTATTATAGAGCAGATAGATTGTGATAATGATTCCGAGCAGGAAATTGGTCAGCCATTTGAAGACCGAGACTGCACCGGAGGTCAGCGTGGAAATGACATCTGCGCCGCCGCTTGCGATGCTGTCGAGCTTGGGCTCGAACTGAACTGCGAAATTGTTTGCTGAATTGAGCGCGGTATCCCAGATGTTAGTCAGGACGGAATAGAGCTGCGGCTGATCGTCCTTGAGTGATGCGATGTGTGCGTTGATCCAGTCGGTCATATTGGTAAGGTATTCCGGCAGGCTGACGAGCAGGTTTTTGATACTCGTAATCAGCTCCGGCACGATTGCAGCGACCAGTCCGAAAATCGCAATCAGCAGTACGAGAATCGCACCGGTCACGGAAAGAGCACGCTTTAAGCGCGGATGCGGCATGTTTTTGTCGGTGAATCTGCCGATTCTGATCTCAAGCCAGTTTTGGAGCGGACTCATCAGATATGCTAATACCAGACCGACAAGCACCGGCGCCATAACGGAAGCAATCTTCCGGAAGACTGCAACCAGTGAGGACCAGCGCCAGACTGCAATGCCGATTGTCAAGCAGATCGTGAAAATCCAGACAGCAGTCCTTGCGATGCTGCGCTGGCGGTCGTCCATATGCACCTTCATAAAGGAACATCATCCTTTCTATCGGATTCAATACGTTTTCATTCTATATTATACAGGAAAAACGTAAAAAAAGAAAGCCCTTTCAGGAAATTTTAAGAATAAAATCAAAATAACGACTCAAACTGTACAAAATGCGCGAACAGATGTTTGAAAGAGCGGAAAATATGAAAAATATCGAAAAATTTTCTGTAAAGACTTTTCAATTCCGGAGATTTGTGTTATAATAGATTCGTATTGCCGGAAGTATACCCGCAGACAGTTTCAGATTCGGCGCTGCGGCAGGAAAATCCGGTACGATCATTACGGAAGGAACGGAGTCCGGAAGATACCATGCAGAGCATGACGCAACTCAAACAAGCCGCGCTGACGCGGTATCTGACCGCGAAGGGGCTGAATCCGCCGCAGCAGGAGGCTGTCCGGACGGTGCTCGGACCGGTCAGTGTCCTAGCCGGTGCAGGCAGCGGCAAAACCACGGCGATTGTCAATCGCATCGCGTTTATGATGCGCTTCGGCAATGCCTATGACGGGGAGATTCCGCCGTTCAGCGCGGAGGATGCGGAATTCCTGCGGCAGACCGCCGAGGGTGAAACCGCTCCCGATGAACAGCGCCTGACGGAGATTCTCGGCTTTGCGCCGATTCCCGGCTGGCGGATTCTCGCAATCACCTTTACAAATAAAGCAGCAGCCGAGCTGAAAGCAAGACTGGAAACCATGCTGGGAGAATCCGCTGCGGATGTCTGGGCGGCAACTTTTCACAGTGCATGTGTCCGCATTCTGCGGCAGCACATCGACCGTCTCGGCTACAATTCCGATTTCACGATCTACGATGCCGATGATACACAGCGTGTGCTCAAGGATTTGCTGAAAGATCCTGCTTTGCAGGACCGCAGCAGGGGCGTTGCGCTGGAAAAGGCATTTCCGCCGAAGGCGGTTGCCCATGAGATCAGCCGTGCGAAGGACAGGCTCCTGACGCCGGAGGATATGCTCAGAGAGTCCGACGGTGATTACCGCCGCGGCAAGATCGCACAGATTTATGCGGCATATCAGCAGCGGCTGAAGGATTCCAACGCCGTTGACTTTGATGATATCATCATGCTGACGGTTCAGCTCTTCCGCAGTGAGCCGGATGTGCTGGAAAAGTATCAGAACCGCTGCCGGTATCTGCTGGTAGACGAGTATCAGGATACGAACCCTGCGCAGTATGAGCTGATCCGGCTGCTTGCCGAAAAACATCAGAACCTCTGCGTTGTCGGCGACGATGACCAGAGCATCTATAAATTCCGCGGCGCGACGATTGAGAACATTCTCTCCTTTGAATCGCAGTTTCCGGATTGCAAGGTCATCCGGCTCGAACAGAATTACCGCTCAACGAAACAGATTCTGAAGGCGGCGAATTCGGTGATCCGGAACAATCAGGGCAGAAAGGACAAAACGCTCTGGACCGATCTTGCAGAGGGCGATAAGATTCACTGGTACCGAGCAGGCGATCAGAATGCGGAGGCACGGTTCGTAGCTGATACTGTACTCGAGGGAATCCGTGAGGGCGGTCTCTATCAGAATTACGCCGTCCTTTACCGCACGCATGCGCTTTCCAATACGCTGGAGCGTCAGCTTGCGCAGGCAGGCATCCCGTATCGCATTTACGGCGGGCTGCGGTTCTTCGACCGCAAGGAGATCAAGGATGTAATCTCCTATATGTGCGTCATCAATAATCCGTTTGATATTCTCCGCTTTACGCGGATTATCAATGAGCCGAAACGCGGCATCGGCGCGCAGACGCTTTCCGATATTACGGCGATTTCTCTTGATCTCGGCATTTCTCCGCTTGAGGTTCTGCGAACGGCGGATTCCTATCCGGTGATTGCGAAGCGTGCAAAGGTGCTGCATGAGGCGGCTGCCGTTTTTGACCGTCTGACCGAAGCTGCGGAAACACAGCCGCTCGATGAATTCTATGACACGCTGCTGCTCGAATCCGGCTACATGGATATGCTCCGTGCAGAGGGCGAGGAGGGCGAGAGCCGTATCGAGAATATCAAGGAACTGAAAACCAGTATCCTGAGCTATATCAGCACTGCCGAAAACGAGGGTGACGAGCCGACGCTGAGCGGTTTTCTCGAAGAGGTCTCGCTGTATACCGATCAGGACCGCGCCGATGAATCGCAGGATGCCATGACGCTGATGACGATTCATGCGGCAAAGGGTCTGGAATTCGAGAATGTCTTTCTGATCGGTCTGGAGGAGGGGGTCTTCCCCGGCAGACGCAGCATGGACAGTCCCGAGGAGATCGAGGAGGAGCGCAGACTTGCTTATGTCGCAATCACGCGCGCCAAAAAGCAGCTCTACATCACGACCACATCCTTCCGGATGCTCTACGGACAGACTGCGTCCAATACGGCATCGCGCTTTCTGCGTGAAATGGATCAGGATGTATTGGAGAAGGAAGAACCTGAGCGTTCGTCTGTACCGGCAGGCGCCGGAAATTCCGTTCCGAAGAAGCAGGCAGATGCCTTCTTCCGGTATGCGGAAAAGCGCAGTGAAGCGCCTTCTGATCTACAGTTTACCGCGGGTGACCGCGTCAAGAGCTTTGTACACGGTGAGGGAACCGTGCTGTCAGTTTCCCCTATGGGCGGCGATGTCCTGCTGGAAATCGCATTTGACCGCGTGGGAACGAAAAAAATCATGGCAAAATATGCCCGAATCCGAAAGGTGTCATCATGAGTACTAATGCTAGAAAATCCACTGCGTCGTTCCGGAGCAGAGAGGCGTCAGCCGATGTCGGCGATTCCATTCAGAATGCATGGACAGCAGCAAAAGAAGCAATCCGCACGAAAAACGGACACTATTTTGTTTTCGCTGTGCAGTTTCTGCTCTCGCTGCTTTCGATCCTCTATCTCAAGGGCGTCATAAAGCTGGCGTATTACAGTATGTTCTACCGGCTGTCGATTCCGGAGGAGAACCGCACAAAATATTGCTTCCTCGTGTCGCTTGCCTGTATTTTCTTCGGTGCAGTCCTGCTGTTTACACGGCGGCAGATTGTGACGCGCGTCTGTATTATGGCGTCCATGCCGTTCTATCTGCCGATTATCATGTTTAACTACAAGCATCTGGTGCTGCTTGTTCCGCTCGGCATTATGGTCGTGATTACGTATCTTGCGAGCGGTACGAAGGAGGGTCCGAAGACGATTCTCGGCGCTGTATTCCTGATGATGTATGTTATCGGTGTATTCGTATTCCTGACTGTTCAGAATATTTTACAGCCGGCAACGGAGGAGACGGTCATTGAGCGCGATATTACGCCGCTCGGCTCCTACCGCTATTCGGTCGTGCAGGTGCTGGATCAGGGTGACGGAAATACGTATGTTGCCGTTGAGCCGAATGATGTTGATGTGGAATATAAGAATTCCAAGTGGTTTGCCAAAGGCTTCCGGCAGGAGATTTACCGTGAGCGCCCGCTGCAAAAGGGCTTCAAGGTGGAGTGGTCCACACAGACCCGCGCCGAAATTACCAAGGAACTGATTACAACTAATCCGAGCACGGTGTTCGTTCTGAATGCTGACCAGATGCGGACGCTCGGTCTGAATGCCGGCTTTGCAAAGGATTATGAGATCAAGAGTCTTTCGCGCAGACAGCGTCATAAGCTCGGCTACGCATCCAACGGCGATGATATCGACAAGCGGATTGCGCCGTTCCTGCATGTGCAGCTTGTCGATCCGGATTTTGTTGTTTCGCTCGATTTCGACAAAATGGTCGAGATCGGACTGAATCCGACTTATGAGCAGCGTCTCTCCCGTATGACCGATGAACAGCTTGCAATGCTCGGCGTACCGGAGGAGAATGAAGTGCTCAAGGTCGGCAAGAAGGTTGTCTTCCGCGAGTATGTTGCCGTTCTGGAACGCCGCTTTGCACCGGAGAACCGCGATCTCAGCTCGTTCCTCCAAACCGACGAGGAGCCGGAGGTGCATCCGGAGGGCGTTGAGATTCCGGTCAAGGAAACGACATCCGTATCCTCTGAGACAACCACAGGGACATCTGCCTCCTCTGAAACGACAACCGAAACAACCGCAGCTCAGGTTGTATGGTAATACAAATTCCGTAGGAAATGAAGCAGAGAGCGAGTTTAAGGGGAAACATCAAAATACAGCCGGAGGCGGATGAAAAGGGAATCATCCGCCGGGCTTTGCATCATGCGGCAGAAGCCGTATAAAGGAGCCTTGCAGCAAACCGGCTGCTGATGTATGCCGATTCCGGAGATTCTTTCTCCGGCGGAAACCCGCTATAATCATATGAAAACGGAGGATTTGACCATGAACTATTATCTCGGCGCTGACATCGGTACCAGCGGTACCAAAACTGTCCTTTTTGACGTAAAGGGCACGGTGATCGCATCTGCAACGGAGGAATATCCGCTCTATCAGCCGCAGAACGGCTATGCAGAGCAGGATCCGCAGGACTGGGCAAATGCAGTGCTGCATACCATGGCGGCAGTGCTCGAAAAGAGCGGCGTTGACAAAAATGATGTTAAGGGCATCGGTCTTTCCGGTCAGATGCACGGTCTTGTCATGCTCGACAAGGACAACAAGGTGATCCGCAAGTCAATCATCTGGTGCGATCAGAGAACCGCAAAGGAATGCGAGGAGATTACGGAGAAGGTCGGCGCGAAGCGTCTGATTGAGATTACCGCAAATCCGGCGCTGACCGGCTTTACTGCATCGAAGATTCTCTGGGTGCGCAACAATGAGCCGGAAAACTACGCAAAATGTGCGCATATTCTGCTGCCGAAGGATTACATCCGCTATATCCTGACCGGTGAATATGCAACGGAGGTCTCGGATGCTTCCGGCATGCAGCTGCTCGATATCCCGAACCGCTGCTGGTCGGATGAGGTTCTCGAAAAGCTCGATATTGACAAAAAGCTGCTTGCAAAGGTCTATGAGTCGCCGGAGATTACCGGAACGCTCACCGAGGAGGCTGCAAAGCTGACCGGTCTGGCTGCCGGAACACCGGTTGTCGGCGGTGCGGGCGATAATGCTGCCGCTGCAATCGGCACGGGTGTTGCATCTGACGGCAGGGCGTTTACGACAATCGGTACGAGCGGCGTTGTCTTTGCACACAGCTCAAAGATTTCGATTGATCCGAAGGGCAGAGTCCATACCTTCTGCTGTGCAGTCCCGGGCTGCTGGCATGTCATGGGTGTGACGCAGGGTGCGGGTCTGTCGCTGAAATGGTTTCGCGATAATTTCTGCGATGCCGAAAAGCATACTGCAAAGGGCATGGGCGTCGATGAGTATTATCTGATGGATAAGGAAGCAGAGCAGTCTCCGATCGGCGCAAACCGTCTGCTGTATCTGCCGTATCTCATGGGTGAGCGCACACCGCATCTGGATGCCAATGCACGCGGCGTCTTCTTCGGACTGTCCGCGATGCATCAGAAGCGCGATATGCTCAGAGCAGTCATGGAGGGCGTAACCTATTCGCTCCGCGACTGTGTCGAGGTCTTCCGTGAGATGAATATTACCGTTGACGACATGATGGCATGCGGCGGCGGCGGTTCCTCTCCGCTGTGGCGTCAGATGCTTGCCGATCTGTATAACTGCAATATTCAGACAACCAAGTCAAAAGAGGGTCCGGCACTGGGCGTTGCGATTCTGGCAATGGTCGGCACGGGTGCTTATGCAAGCGTTCCGGAGGCTTGTGCCGCGATCATCGGCACGGACAAGACCTGCGCACCGCAGGCGGATGCCGTTCCGGTCTATGAGAAGTATTATCAGCTCTACCGCAAGATTTATCCTGCTCTGAAAGATCAGTATGCAGAGCTTGCGACCTTATGAGTGAAGCAGTCACGATGACGCGCCGGTCATCCCAAAAGATACCGGCGCTCATCATCCACGCGATTCTGTTTTATACATTCTGGGCGTGCTGGGCATTGCTGATTCGTCCTGCGCTGCTGGAAGTCATGCAGGATACGCTGCTGTTTGCGATCTTCGGTTCCTGCGTCAAACTGTTGGTCTGGGTGTTTCCGGCGCTGCTGCTTGCAAAGCATTTTTCTTCGGAACTGTATGTCGGCTTCCGGCAGATGTTTACGCAGAAGGTACCGCTGAAATCGGTGATCTTCTGGTCATTGGTGTTTTTCCTTATAGGCGGCGGTGACCGGCTGCTTGCGCTGTTTCGGGGCAATTTGCATATCAATCCGGATTTCACGCTGAAATCGCATCTGTGGCTGCTGGTTGTCGGCATCACAGAGGAAGCCGTTTTTCGCGGCTGGCTGCTCAATGCAACTGCAAAGAATGAAAAGGACTGGAAAATGCTCCTGCTGAACGGGATCATGTTCCTTTGCATTCATTTTCCGGGCTGGATTGAAAAAGGTACATTTGTCAGCGCGTTTACAGGGTTCGGTTTCCTGTCTGTTATCCTGTTTGGTGTATTGGCAGGCATTTGCTTTTTGAAGCATAAAAATCTGCTGCTGATCGTATTTATCCACATGTTTTACGATTTTATTCTGGAATTCTGGATCGTTGGATGAGAGGAAATCATCTTTCCTGAACGGTTTATAGAATTTCATAAGGGACGTTTTGTCCGTTTTATACTGTCCGCATATCGGACACCAGACTCGGAGGCAAATATGAGAGAGGCTACAGTCACACGGAATACCAGAGAAACACAGATTACGGTCAGCGTGAAGCTCGACGGCAAAGGCGAGAGCGACATCTCGACCGGCATCGGCTTCTTTGATCATATGCTGACTGCTTTGTCGCGGCACAGCGGCATCAGTATGCAGATTCATGCGAACGGCGATCTGCATGTAGACGGGCATCATACCGTCGAGGATACCGGCATTGTGCTCGGACAGGCGCTGAATCAGGCGCTCGGCGACAAATCCGGTATCGCACGCTACGGCAGCGCGTATATCCCCATGGATGAGGCGCTTTCGTTCTGCGCGCTCGATCTCTCGAACCGCCCGTATGTTGTGTTCCGCGGCACATTTACAAATCAGATGATCGGGCAGTATGATGCCTGCCTGACCGAGGAATTCTTCCGTGCGCTGGCAGTCAATGCCGGTATCACGCTGCATCTTGATATGTGCTACGGCTGCAACGATCATCACAAATGCGAGGCGCTGTTCAAGGCGTTTGCCCATGCACTCAACGCCGCAATCCGTTTCAATGAGGACGGTGCGGTGCTTTCCACAAAGGGGGTTCTCGCATGATTGCTGTCATTGACTACGGCGCAGGCAATCTGTTCTCTGTTTGCAATGCGCTGAAATATCTCGATATTGCGCATGAGGTCACAAAAGATTCGTCTGTGATCGACCGCGCAGATGCTGTAATTCTTCCCGGTGTCGGTGCGTTTCCGGCTGCTATGGAGTCGCTCCGGCAGACCGGTCTGGTCAGCACAATCAAGGAGAATGCGGCGAAAAAACCGCTGCTCGGTATCTGCCTCGGTATGCAGATGCTCTTTGAACGCTCCGATGAAAACGGCGACTGTGACGGACTCGGACTCATTCCGGGTGAGGTGCACAGAATCCCGTCGAAGCGCGTCATCATTCCGCATATGGGCTGGAATGAGCTTGTCGTTATGCAGGAGTCTCCGCTTCTGAATAATATTGAAACGCCTGTATTTACGTATTTTGTACATTCGTATCAGGCATTCTGCGAGGATCGCAATATCATTGCTTACTGCGACTATGACGGAAAGATTCCGGCTCTTGTCACGGACTGCAAATTTGTATTCGGTGCACAGTATCATCCGGAAAAATCGGGTGAAAAGGGCTTGCAGATGCTGCGCAATTTTGAGGAGTTGGCAAAATGATTATATTTCCTGCGATTGACATTATCGGCGGGCAGTGCGTCCGGCTCGTAAAGGGCGACTATGCGACTGCGTCGAAGGTCGCAGAGGATCCGCTGGAAACTGCAAGAAAATTCGAGGCTGCCGGTGCCGAATGGATTCATATGGTCGATCTCGACGGCGCAAAGGCAGGCTATCCGGTCAATACGGAAATATATAAGAATATTGCGGAAAATACAAATCTCAGGGTCGAGGTCGGCGGCGGCATCCGCACGCTGGAAACGATTCAGGCGTATCTTGATCTCGGCATTGCCCGCGTAATTCTCGGCTCGGTTGCGCTGAAAAATCCGCAGCTTGTCGCCGACGCGATTGCAAAATTCGGCGCGGAGAAAATTGTTGTCGGGATTGACGCGAAAAATGAAATGGTTGCAACCGAGGGCTGGCTTGAGACCAGTGAGGTACATTATGTTGATCTTGCAAAGGAAATGATCAAGGTCGGCGTCAAAACATTCATCTTTACGGATATTTCCAAGGACGGCACACTTTCCGGCGTCAACATTGAACTGCTCCGGAAGCTCCGCGATGCAACGGCAGGACAGTGCAATATTGTTGCATCCGGCGGCGTCCATACGATTGATGATATCATTGCCTGCCGCGATCTCGGGCTTTACGGCACAATCGCAGGCAAATCGCTCTATCAGGGGACGCTTGATCTGCGCGAGGCAATAGAGGCTGCGGATTCTGTCAGGATCCGTCCTATGAAAATTGAAGATTATGATGCACTCTATGCGATGTGGGTTGCCTGCGGAAACGGGCTCAATAATCTCGATGATTCGCGTGAGGGCATTGAAAAATATTTGAAGCGCAATCCGGAGACTTCCTTTGTGTCCGAGGAAAACGGTGTCATTACGGGCGCAATTCTCTGCGGGCATGACGGTCGCCGCGGCATCATTCAGCATATGTGCGTTTCGCCGGAGTTTCGCCGGAAAGGGATCGGACATAAGCTCGTGAAGCGTGCGCTGAATGCACTGAAAGCGGAGGGAATCAATAAGGTTCTGCTTGTCGCGTTTAAGGCGAATGCGGTCGGAAATGCGTTCTGGGAGGCGGAAGGCTTCTCACTGCGTGAGGACCTCAACTACCGGAATCTTGCACTGGCTGATTTGATCCGGTACGATCCGGAATACAACTAAAGGAGAGCAATATGCTTGCAAAAAGAATCATTCCCTGCCTTGATGTCCGGCACGGAAAGGTCGTGAAGGGCGTCAATTTTGAAGGCGTGAAGGATGTTGGTGATCCGGTTGCCTGTGCTGCGGAGTATAACCGGCAGGGCGCCGATGAGATCGTTTTTTATGACATTGTTGCGTCGCATGAGGGGCGCGGCACCTTCCTTGATGTTGTCCGCGAGACTGCAAAGCAGGTGTTCGTTCCGCTGACAGTCGGCGGCGGTATTTCGTCTGTTGAGGATATGCGCGAGACGCTGCGCGCCGGTGCAGATAAAATCAGCATCAACTCGTCGGCTGTCAAGAATCCGAAGCTGATCTCTGAGGGTGCTGAGATTTTCGGTTCGCAGTGCATTGTGGTCGGCATCGACGCCAAGCGAAACGGCAGGGGCGGCTATTCGGTCTATGCGAACGGCGGCAGAATCGACATGCAGGTTGATCTGTTGGAATGGGTACAGGAGATCGAGCAGCGCGGGGCAGGCGAGATTTGCCTGAATTCCATTGATACCGACGGCGTGCGCGGCGGCTTTGATCTGGAAATGCTCAAGGATGTCTGTGCACGTGTGAGGATTCCGGTGATCGCTTCCGGCGGTGCCGGAAAACTCAGCGATTTTGCAACTGTTTTTGAACAGACCGACGCGACGGCTGCGCTCGCGGCTTCTCTTTTCCATTTCGGCGAGCTGACCATTCCGCAGGTCAAGGTTGACTGCCGCAGCAAGGGTATTCTGATGCGCTGAGTGTATGTATTTCATAGAAGGAATGATTGGATGAACTTTGTCTTTTGCTGTCATGCTGCTTTCTGGTACTGGCAGCATTTACCGCAGGATACGCCGCGATATACCGCGCGGGGCAAACCCGCAAGCGGTGGAACATAACGAGAATAACCGCATCCGCGCTTCAGCGGATGCAGATACATAAAGGAGAATAAAAAGAATGACACTGTACGAAGAACTGAAGCGCAGAGGACTCATTGCGCAGACAACCGATGAGAAGGAGATTGCCGATCTCATCAACAACGGCAAGGCGACCTTCTACATCGGCTTTGACCCGACCGCAGATTCGCTGCATGTCGGACATTTTATGGCACTCTGCCTGATGAAGCGCATGCAGATGGCAGGCAACAAGCCGATTGCACTGGTCGGCGGCGGTACCGGCATGATCGGTGACCCGTCCGGCAAGACCGATATGCGCAAGATGCTGACGCCGGAGACGATTCAGCACAACTGCGAATGCTTCAAAAAGCAGATGAGCCGTTTCATCGACTTCTCCGAGGGCAAGGCACTGATGGTCAACAACGGCGACTGGCTGCTCAAACTCAACTATGTTGATGTTCTGCGCGAGGTCGGTGCATGCTTTTCCGTCAACAAGATGCTTTCCTTTGAGTGCTACAAGCAGCGCTGGGAAAGAGGTCTGACCTTCCTCGAATTCAACTACATGATCATGCAGAGCTATGATTTCTACAAGCTCTATCAGGATTACGGCTGCAACATGCAGTTCGGCGGCGACGACCAGTGGGCGAATATGCTCGGCGGTACGGAGCTCATCCGCAAGAAGCTCGGCAAGGATGCATATGCCATGACCATTACGCTGCTGCTCAATTCCGAGGGCAAGAAAATGGGCAAGACCGAGAAGGGCGCCGTATGGCTCGATGCAGAGAAAACCTCGCCGTATGATTTCTTCCAGTACTGGAGAAATGTCGGCGATGCGGATGTTATTAAGTGCCTGAAAATGCTGACCTTCCTGCCGATTGAGCAGATCGAGGAAATGGAACAGCATCTGGATTCCGGCGCTGCTTACAACAATGCAAAGGAAATTCTGGCATATGAGCTGACAGCACTTGTTCACGGCGAAGAGGAGGCAGCAAGGCAGCGTGAGGCTGCCCGTGCAATCTTTGCAGGCGGCGGTGTTTCTGCGGATATGCCGACCACAGAACTGACAGCCGATGATCTGACAGACGGTCAGATCGGTCTGCTGACGATTCTTGTCAAGACAAAGCTCTGCCCGTCGATTTCCGAGGCGCGCAGACTTGTCCAGCAGGGCGGCGTGACAGTCAACGATGAAAAGGTAACGGATCCCAAGACGATGTATACGCTCAGCGAGGATCTGATTATCAAGAAGGGCAAAAAGGTGTTCCATAAGGTCACAATGGCGTGAGCAGTATATCATCCGGCAGGATTCCGGTGCTCGGCACCGTAAAATATCACAGGGAGGATTCATGTCATGAATGACGGAGTCGCAAAACAGCTTTCACAGGTTTATGACAACTGCGCGAAATGCGATGAAAAGGGCTACCATGTCGGCGTACAGGGGAAATCCATGCAGGATTACCTGCGCTTTACAATGCTGAAATTCTATGTGTATCTGAGCAGCAGCAACGGCAATATTTCCATGGCGGAGATTGCTTATCTCAATGATGCGCTTGGCTATTCGATGTCCGCGGATCAGATCGACCGCTTCAATGTCAGCAGCAAGATCACAAAATACAGCCTCAAGGACAGCATGATCACAATGATGATGCCGTTCCTGAAAATGGACCTCGAAACCTCGCCGATCGGTCCGATGAGCCTTGCGTTCATTGAGTTTATCAATCAGGCAGGTCTGGATTTCATGACCGTGGACAACGGCAGAACCGATCCGTTTATTATGCGCGATCTCGGTGCACTGGTGCTGGCACTGCGCAATTTCCGCATTGAGTACATCACGAACTGGGAGAATATGATCCGCGAGCAGAAGCGCAGAGAGGAAATGGCAAACCGTCCGCCTTATGTGCCGGGCAGCGGCAATTCCCCGTGGGGCGCGCCGCAGGTTCCGCCCTCCAATCTGACGCCGATCGGATCGAATCATTCCGGCGGAGTGAACAACAACGCGCCGCAGAATAACGGTGCGCCGGTCAATCCGTTCCAGCAGCAGAATCAGCAGGCGCAGGCACAGCAGCCCAAAAAGGAAGAAAAGGAACTGACGCTCGATGAGCAGCTTGCAAAGCTCGAGGATCTCACCGGTCTGCAAGCCGTCAAGGAGGATCTCAAGAGCCTGATTAACCTGATTCGTGTGCGCAAGATGCGTGAGGACAGAGGTATGCCGCAGTCTGCGATGACGCTGCATATGGCGTTCCTTGGCAATCCTGGTACCGGTAAAACGACGGTTGCGCGTATCCTCGCGGGTATCTACAAGTCTCTCGGCGTGCTGTCTAAGGGTCAGCTCGTTGAGGTTGACCGTTCCGGACTTGTTTCCGGCTATGTCGGTCAGACCGCGATCAAGACCAAAGAAGTCGTTGATTCGGCAATGGGCGGCGTGCTCTTTATCGACGAAGCCTATGCACTGACCGCGAATACCGGCAAGGGCGATTTCGGTCAGGAGGCTGTCAATACGCTGCTGAAAGCAATGGAGGACAACCGTGACGACCTGATTGTGATTGTTGCAGGCTATTCTGATCTCATGATGGAATTCCTCGACAGCAACCCCGGTCTGCGTTCGCGCTTCAATAAGATTATCACCTTTGAGGATTATATGCCGGATGAACTGCTTGATATCTTCAAGAGCATCTGCACAAAATCCGGTATGCAGATTACAAAGGAAGCAGAGGACGCTGTGCTGCAATTCTTTATCGAGCGCTGCGGTCTGAACCTCAAAACCTTCGCAAATGCGCGTGATATCCGCAATTTCTATGAGCGTGCGATTACGAATCAGGCAAACCGACTGGCAGCGATTGAATCCCCGACAAACGGTCAGCTGACGACGCTGACAATCGACGATGTCAGCGGTATAGAGCTCAACTGATACGGTAATCTTTGTATACTGAGTAAACCCTGAAACAGAAAGGATACGATTATGGTAGTTATCACAATGGAAAACGGCAAGCAGATGAAGTTCAAGCTGCGCCCCGACTGCGCACCGATCTCCTGCGAAAACTTTGAAAAGCTCGTCAAGCAGGGCTTTTATGACGGTCTCTGCTTCCACAGAGTCATTTCCGGCTTTATGATTCAGGGCGGCTGCCCTGACGGTACCGGCATGGGCGGTCCGGGCTGGAAGATCAAGGGCGAGTTCCTTGCAAACGGCGTGAACAATCCGCTCAAGCATACGCGCGGCGTGCTCTCTATGGCGCGCGCCGGTCATCCGGACAGCGCAGGCTCGCAGTTCTTCATTATGCATGCAGATGCGCCGTATCTGGACGGCAACTATGCGGCATTCGGCGAGATCATCGAGGGTCTGGATGTGGTCGATGAGATCGCGTCCGTCATGACAAATCCCATGGATCATCCGCTCCAGCCGCAGATCATGAAAAAGGTTGAGATCATTCCCGACTGAGAAAAAAACAGCGCACGACCGTTTTTGATCGTGCGCTGATTTTTATGGCTTCTCGGTGAATGTATCAACAGGCGTTTTGCCGTCTGATTCGTAGACTGTGAGAATCCTCGGGACGTAGGTTCCGTTGTGCTGTTCTTCTGCAATTCTGGCAGCTTCTTCGGGTGTTTTGGCGGTGATTTCAAGAAATTCTTTGGAATAGACATATCCTTCCTTGCCGTTGTCTCCGATACAGGCTACCAGATCCGGATAATCTTCAATGTCTTTTGCGGCGGCGTGTCCGTAGGTCTGACCGTATTTGTTTACCTGATACGGCGGATTATTATATGACGGATCTGTGGGAATCCAATCGGCTTTTTCCGGATTTAAGCATTCCCTGCCTTCCAGTTCAAACTGTTTCACCGCAATCTCCTCATCTATCCTGAGCCGGTTGACCTCGAAACACAGGATAGAATCATGCGCTTCTGTGAGCGGTTCCAGTTTGAGCAGAATGCCGGTCTGCACATCGGTATACATACGGTAAACGTCATCCTGCATTTCCGCTTCGACTACGGCGCAGGTTCTGCCCAGCATTGTAGCTGTGCAGGCAACATACCAGCGGTCAAAATCGGCAAGCATCATGCCTGCATAATACTGCGGCGTCAGACTGGAATGAAACATGGCGCTGCCGAATGCATTGGAGGGTCTGTTATACGCCAGCGTTGTACCGTCCGGAAAACAGAATACCCGTTCATTATCGCTGAACAGGATATCCGTCTCTCCGTTATAACGATGCAGAAAATACGTATTGTTCTCAATGTCCAGCTCATATTCCCGCAGGTCTGCAAAATACAGCTCTTTGTCATGCAGCGACGAGTTTACATATGTTCGTTTTTCATAGGAACACTGATTCACGTTGTCAAGCTGAAATTCGATGATTGTAGTTGAGCTTGTTGCCGCATAGGAGCCGTTCGGCTGTATGATCATTTCGCCTTCTGCCGTTTTGTAATAATCCATGCTGTTGAGCATCATATGATAGAGGTAGCTTTTCGCTTCCAGTGAATTATAATCGCCTTCGGAGGATTCCGAGAAGTATTTGCTGATATAATTTTCAGTGTCGATCAGCACAGGGCGGAAGCCGTTTTCTGCATAGCGCTTTTGTCCTGCTCTGATCATCCCGTCGGTGTCGTCCTCATTCATAACCGGCAGCTCATTGTTATGCAGTTCAAGCTCTGTGTAAACGGGCTCTGTATCGGGCACACCGGTCATGGCAGGCTCTGTCGTGGTCCGGAGCGGGGGCGTTTCAGTGATTCCGGATGTTGTATCCGGAGCTGTGATGATCTCCATATCTTCCGGCTGATGCTGTACCGGCTGATTCCACATGCTGCCGCGCAGCATCAGAGCGCCTAATCCGACCGCAAACACCAGACTTGCTGCAACTGCGGCATATTTCAGCAGATGCGGAGATTCCGCAGGCTTGGAAGGCGGCTGAACGGTCTTTGCATCAGGCTTTGCTTCATGTTCGGCAAAGAGATCGGCCGGCTGGGTCTGTATGCCGACATGCGGCGCCGGTTCATCGAAGCATTCGTCGATCAGCTCGTCCGGCACATCGCGCAGCGCCTTCATGAGATTGAGTGCCTTCACAGCAATTCCTCCTTTCGCAGATAGTCTTTCAGCTTGTTTCGGGTGCGCAGCAGCGTCATTTTGACGGCGCTGACGCTCATATGACTGCTTTCGGCGATTTCATGTACGGATTCGGAAAGATAATACCGCCGCATGAAAATGCGCCGCTGTTCAGCGGGGAGCGTGCGAAGCCATGCGGTCAGGGCGTCTGTGAGCTCACGCTGTTCGACCTCCTGCTCGACATGCGTATCCGAGGGGAGTATCTCTGCGAGTTCATCGAGTGCTTCGGCAAGCTGTGTGCCGCCGCGTTTCAGCCGGTGTGCATGTTCATATTTCTTGATTGCAATTTTGCCTGTAATCGCTGTAACATAGGCTCTGAGGTTTTCCGGATGCTGCGGCGGAACCGAATTCCAGACCTCGAGCAGCAGGTCGCTGACGCATTCCTCCGCGTCTTCACGGCTGCCGGTCATGCGGTATGCAATCTGTGCGCAGAGTGCGCCGTATTTCTCCCGAATCATTTGCAGCGCCTGTTCATCGCGCGCAAGCAGCATGTTCACAATCTGACTGTCCTGATGCATTACTTCACCTCCCTCTGTATATGTAGTCCCGGTTTAGACGGAACCGGTCACATCATAAATATAAAAAACGAAAAACGCCGTCCGAAGCCGGACGGCGTACATCGTATCTGCAATTACTGCTTCTTCTGCTGCTTGCTTTCGCACTGCTGGTTTGCAATACCGCAGCTGGTCTTGCATGCAGACTGGCAGGAAGTCTGGCATTCGCCGCAGCCGCCGTTCTTGGCGCTCTCGCAGAGGCTGCGAGTCTCGATTGTCTGGATATGACGCATGTTTCGTCCCTCCTTCAAATGGATGTCTGCGGTGTATCCGCAGCGTGAGGGTGCCGTTCCGGCACATTTACTCCTATGTATTATAGCATATAATACATGAATTGTCAATGCTGCGGTGTGAAAAAGTTTGAAAAATTCAGAGTTTTGGGAGAAAATGACTTGCTTTTTCTGAAAAAGTATGGTAAAATAAAAGAGTTTGGTGCACGTATCAGAATGCGTGACAGAAAGCTCAGAAAGGAAGAAATACACATGAAGGTTGCAAACATGCTCGGAGAGCGTTTCAAGAATGCGCCGAAGGACTGTGTGATTGAGAGCCATGCGCTGATGATGCGCGGCGGCTATATGAAATACATGGCGAACGGCATTTTCTCGCTCTATACGCCTGCAAAGCGCATTATGCGCAAAATTGAACAGATCATCCGCGAGGAAATGGACGCCGTGGACGGTCAGGAGGTCATGTTTCCGGTCGTGATGCCGGCGTCGCTCTGGGAGGAGTCCGGCAGATATACCAGCATCGGCAGTGAAATGGCGCGCTGGAAGGATCGCTCCGGCAATCCGATGGTGCTCGGTATGACGCACGAGGAGGCTGCTGTGCACCTCGCAAGAGATACGGCACAGTCCTATGCTGATTTTCCGTTCATGATCTATCAGATTCAAACGAAGTTCCGCGACGAGCCGCGTGCGAGAGGCGGTCTGATCCGCGTCCGCGAATTCACGATGAAGGATGCATACTCCTTCCACACCTCTCAGGCGGACCTCGAGCGTTATTATGCGCGTGTTTACGATGCATATAACCGCATCTTCGAGCGCTGCGGCTGCAAGAATTTCATCTCTGTGCAGTCCGATTCCGGTATGATGGGCGGCAGCATTTCGCATGAATTCATGCTGCTGACAGAGGTCGGTGAGGATACGCTCGCAATCTGTGACTGCGGCTACCGTGCAAATATGGAAGCAGCGGTTGTCTCTGTGATGAATGAGCCGGGCGAGACCGCACCGCTGACAAAGGTCTCCACGCCGAATGTCAAGACGATTGATGACCTTAAAAATTTCCTGAAAATGGATGAAAAGCAGCTTGCAAAGGCTGTTGTATATCAGAAGAACGAGGATGACAGCTTCATCATCGCGTTTATCCGCGGCGATCTCGAGGTCAATGAGACCAAGCTGCGCAATTACCTCGGCTATGAGATTCATCCGGCTGTCGAGATCGGCGAGGAGAGCGGCATTGTGCCCGGCTTCATCGGTCCGGTCGGTCTGCCGAAGAATATCACAGTTGTGTTCGATGCATCGCTCAAGGGCATTGAGGCGCTGGTCTGCGGCGCAAATGAACCGGATGCGCATTATACCGGCATGAATGTGCAGCGTGATATCGGCGATGTGCATTATGTTGATGTTGCAAAGACCTTTGCAGGTGCGGTTTGTCCGGAGTGCGGCAGACCGAGCATCCATATTGAAAAGGGTATCGAGATCGGCAACATTTTCCAGCTCGGCAAGAAATATACCGAGTCTATGGGCATGACCTATCTTGACGAGAACGGCGACCGTCAGATTCCGATTATGGGATGCTACGGTATCGGCGTCGGCAGACTGTGTGCATCGGTTTGTCAGGAGAGCCATGATGATTACGGTCCGATCTGGCCGATCAGCATTGCGCCGTGGCAGGTAGAGGTCTGCAATCTGCGCGTAGATGATCCGGCAGTCAAGGAAGCAGCCGACCGTCTGTATGCAGAGCTGCTCTCGCTCGGCGTCGAGGTGCTTTATGATGACAGAGACATCCGTCCGGGTGCGATGTTTGCCGATGCAGACTTGTTCGGCATCCCGCTCCGTGCTGTCATCAGCCCGAAGTCTCTTGCCGCAGGCGGCGTGGAGATTTCCGCGCGTGACAAGTCCTTCCGCGAGACGGTTCCGGCATCGGATGCTGCAATCTGGCTCCGTGACAAGGTTGTTGAGATGCTGAATGCATAAGAAAAACAGCCGCGAAATCAAAGCACATGCTGAGATTTCGCGGCTGATTGCTATTGTATGACTTTGCATTTCCGGATGCCGTAATACTGCATGCATCGGATGGATTCTTCCGAAATGCGCTCGCCGCAGATCACAATCGGTACCGCAGGCGGGCAGGATACAGAAAACTCTGCGCAGATGCGGTTCAGACAGCATTCGACCGGCAGTGCTTCTGTCGGTGCAGCGAGAATCTCGGATAGCGGCATGACCTGATGATGTACATGCGGAAACTGCGGCGGCTGTTTCGGGATTGCAGGCTGCTGCGGGATGCTGCAAAGCACATCCGTCACATGCTGTATATCTGCGGTTGAATGCTTCGGCGACGGCATCATCACAACATAATCCGGATCGGCAAATTCAGCATAGATATGGTGATTTTGCAGGATATCTGCAAGCTGATTTCCGGTATATCCGAAGGGCTTTGGCTGAATTGTCAGCTTCATCGGTTCACTGCCGCAGAGCATCCAGCCATGCTGCCGGAGCCGATTCCGCATGATCTCAAGCAGCGGGAGAAAACCACGCATCTGCGAAGGAAAATTATCTGCAAGATACCGGTTGCAGAGATCAAGGGACTCGAGAATCAGATAACTCGGGCTGGTTGAGGCAAACATCGCAAGTGCCTGTCTAGCTTCATTCCGGCAGATTTCCGGTGCATGGTCTCCGATGTGCAGATAGGCACCGCCGGTCAGGACAGGCAGCGTTTTATGTGCGGAACTACAGCAGAGATCGGCGCCGAGATCGGCAGGATGCAGAGATTCCGGCAGAAATCGCAGATACGCGCCGTGTGCGCCGTCTACAATCAGCAGCATGTCATGCTTATGGCAAAAGTCTGCCGCTGCTTTGATATCCGCGAGATTGCCGAGATAATCCGGCGAGGTCAGCCAGAGCGCGGCAGGCTTTGGATTGCTTGTGAGAAGCTGCTCCAGATCGGATACCGAGATTCTTCCGGTCAGATACGATTCTTTCTGCTGCGGCTCGATCCACTGAACATCAAAATGCAGCAGCGCCGCAGCCGTCAGAAAGGTTTTATGCACATTGCGTGCAGCCGCAATTACAGGTTTTCTGCTTGCTGCCGCAGCATGGCGCATCACAAGATACAGCATTGCGCGGATGCAGAGCGACGAGCCTTCCGCAGAATAGAGCGTCCGGCAGCCGAACAGCGCCGAGGCATTTGCTTCACTTTCCGCAATGATGCCTTCCGGTGCAAACAGCTCGTCTGCGCCGCTGATCTCTGTCAGATCATACGGCTCACAGCCGAGCCATGCTGTGCCCTTATGCCCGGGCATATGCATTCTGATTGCATTTGATTCTGCGTATCTGCGTGCAAAATCATAGATCGGCGTATTCATTCGGATTTGGAAAACTGCCGGTCAATCTCCGCCATGATTGCGCATTCCATACGTTTGCGGAACAGCTTGCAGCCGTATTCATATACGCCGCGGACAGAGCCGGTCGCGTGATAGGCATTCGCAGCGCAGCCGCCGGAGCAGTAAAGCCGCGCCCAGCAGGTTCTGCATTCCTCGCGTGCGTAGACATTGCACGCCATGAAATCGTCCTGAACCGAGGTGTTGTTGACGCCCTTCCAGATATCGCCGAGCCGGAATTTTTCCTCACCGACGAACTGATGACATGGGTAGAGATCACCCCACGGCGTGACAGCCATGTACTCCGTGCCGGAGCCGCAGCCGGAGATGCGCTTATAGATGCACGGACCGCCGGTCAGGTCGATCATGTAGTGATAGAATGTGAAGGGCTTGCCCTCTTTGCGCCGCTGAATCATGAGCGCTGCGAGCTTTTCATACTGTTCCGTGACAATCGGCAGATCATCCTCGGTCAGTGCAGCAGGATCGCCCTCAGCCGCAACAACCGGCTCCATGCTCAGTTCATTGAAGCCGAGATCGAGCATGACCTTGATATCCTCGAGAAAATCAGGATTTGCATGTGTGAAGGTTCCGCGCATATAATAATTCTTCCCGCCGCGCGCTTCAACCAGCTTCTGAAATTTCGGGACAATCTTCTCCCAGCTTCCGCTGCCTGCATAATCGACGCGGTAACGGTCATGGATTTCTTTTCTGCCGTCGAGTGAAAGCACCACATTGCTGCATTCGCGGTTTGCAAAGTCAATGACATCGTCGTCAATCAGCAGACCGTTTGTCGTCAGCGTGAAGCGGAAATGTTTGCCGCTTTCCTGTTCGATGCTTCTCGCATAGGCAACGAGCTCTTTCACGACCTGAAAGTTCATCAGCGGCTCACCGCCGAAGAAATCGACCTCGAGATTATGTCTTGTGCCGGAATTTGCGACAAGGAAATCCAGCGCCTGCTTGCCGACCTCAAAGGACATGACAGCACGGTCACCGTGGTATTTGCCCTGACTTGCGAAACAATAGGAACAGTTGAGATTGCAGGTGTGTGCGATGTGCAGACAGAGCGCCTTGACAACACCGGCGGTTTTCTGCTTGAGCGTACCGGCAATCGGTTCAAAGGTATCGGGCGAGAACAGCTTGCCCTGCTCCTTGAGCGCTGTGATATCGTCATAGCATCCGGCGATGTCTTCTGCCGTGATTTCAGGCTGACTGCCGTATTTTTCGGTGATCTGCCGGAGCACTTCCTCTTTTGTATGCTGCTCGTACAGCGCGATCATATCATATGCAAGATCGTCAACGGTATGGACGGAGCCGGAACATACGTCCAGTACAATATTGTACCCGCCGAGTTTATATTGATGAATCATATAACAATTTCCTTTCTCATGTAACTATATACCTTTGTTTATTATATCATAGCCTTCTGAAAATGTCAAATACCGATCCTGATAGACAGGTTCCGCATTGACAAAGACCGCAAAATCTGGTAAAATGTAAATACAGACAACTGATACGGAAGGGAGTGCATGCGGCATGGCAGATTCTGTTCACAGCGGACACCGCGCAAGAATGCGGAAGCGGTATTTAGAGACCGGCTTTACCGGATTTCAGCCGCATGAGGTGCTGGAAATGCTGCTGTATTACGGCATTCCGCGGCGCGATACGAATGAAATCGCGCACCGTCTTCTGGAACGCTTCGGATCGCTGCATGATGTACTCTGTGCCGCTCCGGAGGCGCTGATGCAGGAACCTTATATCAGCGAGAATGCAGCCGTTTTGATTACGATGTTCCGTTCCGTTCTGCAATATGATGCTGCGTCGAAATCGGTCGGTGTCCTGCTGGACAGCTACGCGAAGGTCTGCAAATATTTCACCGATCTGTATCTGTTTGAGGAGCGGGAGGTGATTCGTGCGGCGCTGCTGGATGAGCGCCTGCATGTACTGCGCTGTGAAACGGTTTCTGAGGGACATCCGACTGCGGCGCAGATGACCGTCCGGCAGCTGACGGAGCTGGCATACCGTGCAAACAGCAATACGATCATTCTTGCACACAATCATCCGAGCGGCTCGGCAAGGCTCTCGGGCGACGATATTGCGGTGACGCGGCATCTGGTTCCGATTCTGCTGCAATGCGGCATTACGCTGGCAGATCATGTTGTTGTCTGCGGTGAAACTGCGATTTCGATGCGTGAACAGGGCGTGTTCATGGGTCTGGATATCGAGTAGGAGGGGAAATGGAACAGCGATCATTCAAACTGCATGCACCCTATGCACCGGCAGGTGATCAGCCGAAGGCAATCCGGCAGCTTGTCGAGGGTTTTGAAACCGGAAACAATGAGCAGATTCTGCTCGGTGTTACCGGCTCGGGAAAAACCTTTACTATGGCAAATGTGATTGCGGCACGCAATAAGCCGACACTCGTGCTTGCACACAATAAGATTCTTGCGGCGCAGCTTTGTTCGGAATTTAAGGAGTTTTTTCCGGAAAACGCCGTAGAATATTTTGTTTCATATTATGACTATTATCAGCCGGAGGCGTATATTCCGAGCACTGACAGCTATATTGAAAAGGATTCCGCGATCAATGATGAGATCGACCGCCTGCGGCACAGCGCGACGATGGCGCTTGCAGAGCGTTCAGATGTCATCATCGTATCGTCGGTTTCCTGCATTTATTCGCTTGGTTCGCCGGACGAATACCGCGGGATGTCTGTCTCGATGCGCCCGGGCATGGAGATATCCCGCGATGAACTGATTGAAGAGCTGGTGCGGATTCAGTATCAGCGGAACGATCTTGCACTGGAACGCGGCAGATTCCGTGTGCACGGCGATGTCGTCGATATCTGTCCGGTGTATACTACGGAGCACATGATCCGCGTGGAGTTCTTCGGCGATGAGATTGACCGCATTACAGAGGCAACTCTGCTGACTGGGGAGACGGTTTCCGTCCTCAAGCATGCCGTGATTTTTCCTGCTTCGCATTATGTCGTATCCGGTGAGGAACTGGAGGCTGCGATTTCTGATTTACAGAATGAGCTTGCGGAGCGTGTGGCATACTATGAGGCAAATCACCGCCCTTTGGAAGCAGAACGGATTGCACAGCGCACGAATTATGACATTGAAATGCTGCGTGAAATCGGGTTTTGCAGCGGCATTGAAAACTATTCGCGCGTTCTGGCAAGGCGTCCTGCCGGCTCGCGCCCCTGCACGCTGCTGGATCACTTTCCGGAGGATTTCCTGCTGATCGTGGATGAATCACATGTGACGCTGCCGCAGGTCGGTGCGATGTATGCAGGTGACAGAGCGCGCAAAGAGACGCTGGTCGAATACGGTTTCCGTCTGCCGAGTGCGTTTGACAACCGTCCGCTCAAATTTGACGAATTCCGGAGCAAGGTGCATGAAGCGATGTATGTTTCTGCAACGCCGGGCAAACTCGAAAAGGATTTTGCGTCGCAGACGGTCGAGCAGGTCATTCGTCCGACGGGTCTGGTTGATCCTGTGGTGAAGGTCAAGCCTGTCGTCGGTCAGATTGAGGATCTTCTCTCTGAGATTCATATTCGTACTGATCGGAACGAGCGTGTGCTGATTACCACACTGACAAAGAAAATGGCTGAGGACTTAACGGCGTTCCTTGCGAATATGGAGGTTCGTGTCCGTTATATGCACCATGATATTGACACGGTCGAGCGCATGGAGATTATCCGCGATCTGCGCCTCGGCGAATTCGATGTGCTGGTCGGCATCAATCTGCTTCGTGAGGGACTCGATCTGCCGGAGGTTTCGCTTGTTGCGATTCTCGATGCAGATAAAGAGGGCTTTTTGCGTTCCGAGACCTCGCTGATTCAGACAATCGGCAGAGCGGCACGTAATGCAAACGGCGAAGTCATCATGTACGCTGACGAAATCACCGGCAGCATGGAGCGCGCGCTGCGTGAAACAGAGCGGCGACGGAATTTACAGATTGCTTTTAACGAGGAGCACGGCATTGTACCGCGCACGATTGTCAAGGATATTCGTGAAGTTCTGGAAATCTCGACGAAGGAAAAGACCGAAAAGAAGATTACAAAGAAAATGAACAGACAGGAACGGGAAGCGCTGATTGCAGAGCTCACTGCACAGATGAAGGAGGCTGCGCGATTACTCGAATTCGAGCATGCTGCATATCTGCGTGATAAAATCAAGGAGCTTCAGAATTCTTAATTTTTAGGGGTGGCTGTTTTGGCAAAGGAAAAGTACAGAACACTGAAAAAGAAATCACCGGTTCTTCCGATACTGGTGACAATTCTTGCAATGATTATCGGAACGGCGGCAGTGCTGAAATTTACCGACGCGGGATTTTTTCTGAAATGTCATATGAGTAATGCACCGCGCATGCGCTGCACGGTCAGTATGAAGCTGGACGGCAAGGTGATCTGGCAGAACGGCGGCATGGAAATTCAGGGCATGAATATGGACAACGGACAGGAAAATACGGTTACGGACTGGAAGGTCGTTCCGCATTCCGGAGGAGAATTCTGCTGCAAGGGCGGCGTTTACGGCAATCAGCCGTTTACGGTTCGTTTCTTCAAGAATGACAATTCTCTGCCGGTCAGTATTCCGGTCAGCGTCATTGTTCCGAGCGACTGGGCAATGTCTGAGGTGATGCTGCAGATCGACGCGGACAGTGAAACACAGACCTACGACTATACAATCACGCTGAAAATCAATCATGATGTGCACACGGAATCCGGTACCGGCGGATTCGGCATGCAGGATGAGATCAAGATCAGCGGTGTATAAGGAGCACTATGCATACATGGAGTAAAATACGGCACAAGCTCGAGCATGAATACCTCGCAGAATCCCTTCGCGGCAGGCTGACCTATTTTGTCACCTGCTATCACGGTACGCATGACAGTGATGAGGGAAGGGCTGCGATCCGTCTGGACGGGAAAGAAATCCTGAAAAGTAATTTTTTTGACCGTATGGATGTGATGTGGAAGCATTATTATGCTGCGCCGCGTCAGCCCGACGATATGCTTCGGCATTCGGCGCTTGCAGCGATTCATGACGGCGAATTCTATCAGAATGATTTTTACCGTGCATTCGATGAATTTGAGCAACGGAGTATTGCTGACAGTTTACAATCAGAGAATGCGCTGGTCCGGATGTTTGCGCTGCTCGACCGCAGGACCGGCAGGCGCACGCTCGAAAAGCTGCGTGAACAGATGCAGCAGGAACCGCAATGGCTCCAGATGATCTATTTTATCAGACTGGAAGCGGAAAAAATGCCGCTCCCATTGGAAAGGAAATCAATGAAAAAGGCAATTCTGTTTGACCTTGACGGCACGCTCTGGGATTCCTCGGAGCAGGTGACACATGCGTGGAATAAGACAATCCGCGAAAAAACAGACCGCAGCGAGCAGTTCACGGTCGATGACATGCACAATTTCATGGGCAGGACGATTGAGGCGATTGCTGCGCTGATGTTCCCCGATCTTCCGGAGAAAGAGCGTATTGCGATTCTGGAACGCTGCTCGGAGGATGAAATCGACTATCTGAACAATCCTGAGCCCGGTGACTGTCCGCCGCTGTATCCGGATGAGTATGATATCATCTGCGGACTTGCAGAGGAATATACGCTCGGAATCGTGAGCAACTGTCAGGCTGGCTATATCGAAACCTATCTTAGGCAGATTCCGTTTGCAGATGCATATACCGATATCGAATGTGCCGGTAAAACGGGTCTTTCCAAGGGCGAGAATATCCGCCTTGTCATGGAGCGGCAGGGGATTACCGACTGTGTTTATGTCGGCGATACGCAGGGCGATGCCGATGCAGCAGCGCAGGCAGGCGTCCGGTTTATCCATGCGGCATACGGCTTCGGCAAGGTCGATGCCTGTGATGCGGTGCTTGATGATATCCGGAAGCTGCCGCAGACTGTGAAAAAATTATTTAAGGAGAAATCAAATGGCTGAGAATCCGAAGGTTACATTTATCAAGCAGGAATATGAAAACAGCGAGACCGGAGTAAAGGTGCCGGGCGTGACCGTCATTGTGGACGGCGTATTCCGTCAGGTCTGCGATAAGCTCATCGCAGATACGAAGCGCGAACCTGATTATGTCAAGCTGATTCAGGATGCGCTGTTCCGCGGCATCAATGAGATGCTGCGCGATGCCGAGAAGCAGTAATTCCGCCGAACAAAGAAACAAAGCTGAAATGAGGTGACGGCATGGAACCGTTTGTGCATCTGCATGTGCATACTGAATATTCTCTGCTGGACGGTGCATGCCGCATCGACAGGCTCATGGAGCGCGTAAACGAAAACGGTCAGACAGCTGTTGCGATGACCGATCACGGCGTCATGTACGGCGCCGTGCAGTTTTATCAGGCGGCGCTGGATGCCGGTATTCATCCGGTCATCGGCTGTGAGGTTTACGTTGCGCCGCGCACGCGCTTTGATAAGGATTCATCATTCGACCGCAGCCCGTATCATCTGATTTTGCTCTGCGAAAACAATCAGGGCTATCAGAATCTGCTGCAAATTGTCTCAAAGGCGAGCATTGAGGGATTCTATACAAAGCCGCGTGCCGACTGGGACCTGCTGACACAGTATCATGAAGGATTGATCGCACTTTCCGGTTGTATGTCCGGCGAAGTTGCGCGCAAGCTGCGAAACGGCGAGTGGGAAGCTGCAAGACAGACTGCGGAGCGCTACGCAGCATTGTTCGGAAAAGATCATTATTATCTCGAGATTCAGAATCACGGGCTTTCCGAGGATTTGCATTTGCTGGACAGCATCCGCAAGCTGTCAAAGGCAACAGGCATTCCGCTTGCTGCAACGAATGATGCGCATTATCTGCGAAAAAGTGATGCAATGCTGCAAAAGCTGCTGGTCTGCATCCAGACCGGCACGACCATGCAGGCGCCTTCCTCTATGGTGATGCCGAATGACGAATTCTATCTGAAATCCACAGAGGAAATGAATGCACTGTTTGCAGCGTTTCCCGATGCGCTGCGCAATACGGCTGAGATTGCACAGCGCTGCAATGTGACATTTGAATTCGGGAAGATTCGTCTGCCGAAATACCGCGCAGACGCCGTATCGGATACGACAGCATATTTCCGGCAGCTCTGCGAGGAGGGGCTGCACCGCCGGTACGGAGACAACCCTTCCGAAGAAGCCGTCGCGCGGATGAATTATGAGTATGATGTAATCACGCGAATGGGCTATGTGGACTACTATCTGATCGTCTGGGATTTTGTACACTATGCAAAGCAGCATGATATACCGGTCGGTCCGGGGCGCGGCTCCGGCGCAGGCAGTCTTTGCGCCTACTGCATTGGTATCACGGATATTGACCCGCTGAAAAACGGGCTGCTGTTTGAGCGCTTTCTGAATCCGGAACGTGTCAGCATGCCGGATTTCGATATTGACTTCTGTATTGAGGGCAGACAGCGTGTCATTGACTATGTCACACGCCGCTACGGTGCCGATCATGTTGCGCAGATCATTGCATTTGATACGCTGAAAGCGCGTGCTGCAGTACGTGATACGGGCAGAGCAATGGATTTACCCTATGCAGTCTGCGATCAGGTTGCAAAGGCGATTCCGCAGGACCTGAATATCACGATCGAACGTGCCGTGCAGGAATCGTCGGAATTAAAGCAGATGTATGATGAAAAGCCGCAGGTGAAGCAGCTGCTTGATATGGCTGCGAAGCTGGAGGGAATGCCGCGGCATGCAACTGTTCATGCGGCAGGCGTTGTGATTTCGGCAGTGCCGGTCGCGGAGCAGGTACCTTTGCAGCGGAATGATGATGCTGTCGTCACGCAGTATACGATGAATATTCTGGAGCAGCTCGGACTGCTGAAAATGGATTTTCTCGGTCTGCGCAATCTGACGGTGATTCGTGCGACGGAGCGCATGATCCAGCAGCGTAAGCCGGAATTTCGTATGGCTGCAATTCCGGAGGATGATCCGGCAGTATTCCGGATGCTGTCCAAGGGAGACAGCATCGGCGTGTTTCAAATGGAATCGGACGGTCTGCGCAGAATTCTTGTGCAGATGCAGCCGACCTGTATCTCCGATCTGACGGCGGTGATCTCACTTTACCGTCCGGGACCGATGGATTCCATTCCGCAGTATCTTGCAGCGCGTTCCGATCCGCGCAAAGTGCATTACGATCATCCGCTGCTCGAGCCGATTCTGCGCGAAACCTTCGGCTGCATTGTCTATCAGGAACAGGTTATGGAAATCTGCCGCGCACTTGCCGGTTATTCCTATGGCAGAGCCGATCTTGTGCGCCGAGCAATGGCGAAGAAGAAGCATCAGGTCATGGAGCAGGAGCGTGAGATTTTTATTCACGGCAATGACACCTGCTGCGGAGCGGTTGCAAACGGAGTGCCGGAGGATACCGCGAATGCAATCTTTGACCGTATGGCTGCGTTTGCAAGCTATGCGTTCAATAAATCTCATGCGGCGGCGTATGTGCGCGTGGCATATGAAACCGCATATCTGAAATGCCGCTTTCCCGCGGAGTATTTCTCTGCACTGATGACGTCTGTGATTTCATATACGCCGAAGCTGCTGGATTATATTGCACTTTCGGATGCACACGGTATTGCGGTGCATAAGCCTGATATCAACAGCTCGGATGCAGGCTTTACCGTTGCCGGTGACGGGATTCGCTTCGGACTTGCTGCCGTGCGCGGACTCGGCGCTCATGTGATCCGCGCTTATGTACAGGAACGCGAGTTGCACGGTAAATACCGCAGCTTTCAGGAGTTCTGCGAGCGCAATGCAGGACCTGAACTCAATAAACGCGCAGTTGAGAGTCTGATCCGCTGCGGCGCATTTGACGGACTCGGCTGGAATCGCCGACAGATGCTCGAAACCTATGAACAGCTGATCTCGGCAGCCAGCAATCAGAGCCGGCATGTCATCAGCGGGCAGCTTTCGCTTTTCGGTGATGCGCAGGAGGAGGAAAGCATGCCGCAGATGCAGCCGCCCGATGTGCCGGAATATCCGGAGCAGATGCTTCTGCAAATGGAAAAGGAGGTCACAGGACTGTTCCTTTCGGGGCATCCGCTGGCACGCTGGCGTCCGCACTGTCAGCTGCTTAGTCTGCCGGAAATAGCCGATGTGATCCGTATGAAGGATCATGCGAATGTGATGCTGCTGTGCATGGTTTCCGGTACGCGGACGCATACGACGAAAAAGGGTGATCAGATGTGCTATATGACTGTTGAAGATTTTACCGGAACACTGGAATGTCTGGTATTTCAGTCGCTGTACCCGCAGGTGCAGAAGCTGCTGATGCCTGATGCACTTGTATTCATTAAGGGCAAGCTCTCGAAAAAGGAGGGCGAGGTCCGTCTGTTCTGCGACGGGATTATGACCGAGCAGAATTTTGCGGATTTTGCGGCATCCAAGCAGTTATGCTGCAAGGTCAGCGATCATGAGCCGGAGAAGATGAAAGCGATTCTGGAAATCTGCCGCCGGTTTTCAGGAGATATGCCGCTCTGCTTCTGGCTGACGGGCAGCCGGAAATACCTGAGACCGCGGATGCAGCAGGGAACAGAGATCACTGACGCAATGCTCAAATGTCTGACAGAGCAGCTCCCGCTTTCGCAGATTGCACTGATTGACCGGAAAGGATGATTGTATGCGACATTATGAAGCGCTGTCTCCCGATCTGGAGCAGCTGATTTTAGAACAGCAGGCGCAGGGCTGGACATCGCCGTATGCCTGCAAAAACAGTGATGTGATCCGTCGCTTTGACCGTCCGAGCGATGTGCCGAAGATTTACCGGCAGCCGTTCTCCAAGGATGCCGACAAAATTCTGAACAGCGCATTTTATAACCGATATGCCGACAAGACGCAGGTTTTTTCGTTCTTCCGGAACGATGATCTCTGCCGCCGCGCGCTGCACGTACAGCTCGTGTCGAGGATTGCGCGTAATATCGGTTCGGTGCTCGGTCTGAATCCTGATTTGATCGAAGCAATCGCAATCGGACATGATATGGGACATACGCCGTTCGGCCACGCCGGAGAGCATGCGCTTCACGATCTCTATCATGCGCGGACAGGACGCTGCTTCCGGCATAATCTGCACAGTGTCCGCGTGCTGGATACAATCATCCCGTATAATATATCGCTGCAAACGCTGGACGGCATCGTCTGCCACAACGGGGAGCTGCCGATTGCCGAATACCGACCGAAGCCGCTTTCAGACTTTGCGGAATTTGACCGCAGAATGCAGGAATGTATTATGGATGAGGACGGCGACCGCAAGCTGATTCCGTCTACGCTGGAGGGCTGTCTGGTACGCATTTGCGACATGATTGCGTATCTCGGCAAAGACCGGCAGGATGCTGTTCGTGCGCATCTGATCGGCTCAGAAGCAGATTTCTCAGAATCTGCAATCGGTCGGACAAATGCAGAGGTAATCAATAATCTCGAGGTGAATCTGATCGAAAACAGCTACAGTAAGCCGTATCTCATGCTCGATGACGAACATTTCTGTGCAATGAAGCAGTTGAAAGAGGAGAATTATGCCCGCATCTACCGAATGGAATCCGTTCAGAAACAGGTTCGTGACAGCGTCATTCCGATGATGCAGGAAATGTATATGCATATTTATCAGGATGCCGTGTCGCATAACGAAAGTTCCTGCCTCTACCGGCATCATATTGCGACGGTGCTCGAAAAGCAGCGCTGGTATCCGACGGAGATTCCGTATGCAGAGAGCGATCCGGATGATCTGACCATGGATTTTATCGCTGCAATGACGGATGACTATTTTGTGGATTATTACGCCGAGCTCTTTCCGCACAGTACCCGCCGGATCTCCTATGTCGGATATTTTGACGAGGGGCAGTGAATTGTTCTCCGATTTTATAAAATCTTCATCAATAGCTCTTGCAATTCGCAGCGATTCGTGATATAATATATGATGTAAAAGTATGGAATTAGGAATCTCAAAACGGAGGACAGATCCCAAATGTCAGATTATCAGAATGTATTAGTTGTCATTCCCTCGCTCGATCCGGATGAAAAGTTGCTGAATGTCATCCGCGGCGTGCAGGAAAAGGGCTTTACCGATATTTTGCTTGTTGATGACGGCTCCTGTGATGAAAAGCAGCATTTCTTTGAGGAAGGCGCCGCACTCGGCTGCACGGTGCTGCATCACGGCGTCAACAAGGGCAAAGGCAGAGCACTCAAAACCGCGTTTGAATGGTTTATGGAAAACCGCAGGGATGCGGTCGGTGCTGTGACAATCGACGGTGACGATCAGCATCGTCCGAAGGATATCGCAGCCTGTGTTGATGTGATGTTCAAGCAGGAGAAGGATTCGCTGGTGCTCGGTGTCCGCGACTTCAATCTGCCGCATGTCCCGCCGAAAAGCCGTTTCGGCAATAAGCTGACATCTTCGGTGTTCCGTTTGTTCTGCGGACTGAAGGTCAGCGATACGCAGACAGGTCTCCGCGTATTCCCGCGCGGTATTATCCCGAAAATGATCGAGATTTCCGGTGAGCGGTTTGAATATGAGACAAATATGCTGCTGGAATGCAAGCAGGCGGGGATTCCGATTGTTGAGCAGACGATTGAGACCGTATACATCAATGACAATGAGACCACACATTTTCATCCGATCAAGGATTCGCTGCGTGTCTACGGCATTATTATCAAGTTCTTTATCAGTTCGGTGCTGTCCTTTGTGATTGATCAGGTGCTCAATGTTCTTGGATATAATATCCTGTTCAAGCTGTTTTCGGAGGGTGCAAGACAATTCTGTTCGAGTTCACTTGCACGTATCATCAGCTCGCTTTTCAATTTTACGATGAACCGCAAGGCTGTGTTCAAGAGCGATGCACCGCTTGCTCTTACGATGTGCCGGTATTATATCCTCTGGGCAGGTCAGCTGCTGACGTCGATCGGCTCGGTCTTCCTTCTGTCTAAGGTAATGCCTGTCAAGCCGACGATCATTAAGCCGTTTGTTGATTTTCTGCTGTATTTTGTCAGCTTCCGCATTCAGCAGGCATGGGTTTTCAAGCCTGTTCCGAAGAAGGAAACCGCAGAGCAGGAAGATGCATAATATCAGAAAGCACTTTCGTTTGCGAAGGTGCTTTTCTTTCAATCAATGTGATTTTGAATCAGGATGCGAACGGAGAATACGATGAACAAGGAATGGTCTGAACTGAACAAAACGATGCAGATGCAGCTGAAAAAGGAAGATACATTTCCTATGGGAATTGCCTCGTTGTTTATTCTGCGTGATCAGCTGATGCTGGTTTGGAATGCGTTAAGGGATGATCTCAGCAGAGACGATTTTAATGCAATGCCGTATATGAATGCAGAAGGCTGCCACAGCACAACGGTTGCTTGGTCGCTCTGGCATATCCTCCGGATTGAGGATATCGTTGCACATACGCTGATTCGCGGCGATCAGCAGGTGCTTTTTGCCGGAAACTATCAGGCAAGGATACATGCGCCGATCATCACAACCGGCAATGAGCTTGTCAAATCCGATATCGCTGATTTTTCAAAAGAATTGGATATAGATGCATTGTATGCTTATATGTCTGATGTCAGAAACAGTACAGACCTTATTTTGAATGATCTGTGTTTTGATATGATGAAACATAAAATACCGGACTCCAACCGTGCGGAACTGTGCTCGCTGCATGTTGTCAGTGAGGATGAACGTGCTGCATGGCTGACGGATTACTGGTGCGGAAAGGATATCCGCGGTCTGATTCAAATGCCGTTTTCGAGACACTGGATTATGCATACCGAAGCTGCCCTTCGGATTCAGAAAAAACTGTATCCGTGACCGCGTAGTTTTTCGCTTTCCGTTCGTCTAAGAAGTGAAAGCAGGAAAAGCCGCTTTCGGAAAGGAGCTGTCTATGGATAACGGTGCAAGTAGCTACCGCCGTTTCCGTGACAACGGTGATGAACGCGGACTCGATGCGATTATCATGGAATTCAAGGACGGTCTGATGCTGTACCTGACGCGCATCGTCGAGAATATCCAGACAGCAGAGGAGCTGACTGAGGATACCTTTGTGCTGCTCGGCACGAAAAAACCGAAATTCAAAGGCAAAAGCTCGTTCAAGACATGGCTCTATGCAATCGGCAGAAATCTTGCGCTGGACCGGATGCGGAAGGAAAAACGGCATCCGCAGATTTCAGTCGATGAACTGCCGGATTTGATGAGCGAGGAGGATACGGTTGAAACAGCGTATCTCCAAAAAGAGCGGCAGATTACCGTGCACCGTGCGATGCGGAAGCTCAAACCGGAGCATCAGCAGGTGCTGGAGCTGATCTACTTTGAGAATATGAGCAGCCGCGAAGCCGCCGAAATCATGAAAAAGAGTGTCCGGAGTATTGAATCCATGCTGTATCGTGCAAAGAAGGCGCTGCGTTCACAGCTTGAAACGGAGGGCTATGATGATGAAGACTTGTGATGAAATGATCCGCGATGTGCATATCAGAATCGCGGAATATGAAGCGCAGCAGAAACGAAAGAAGGTAAGATTGTTTATGACTGCTGCGGCGGTTGTGCCGGTCATTGCGCTTGGTGTGATCGGTGCCGGCTTGCTGTACCGCGGCAGGTTCTCTCAGATGCACGGTATGACAACAGGCAGTACCGCTGCCGAAATTGAGATTGTGACGCAGGAGACAGTATCGCAATCTGAGACGGAATCGACGGAAACATCGCTCTCAGAGTTGAATCCTAATAATGATAGTTCAGCTATCAATCCGGATGACCATTTTTCGGAATCGGCAGATCGGCTCGGCGACGCAGTGATTGACGGCTGGTATTATTTGCAGATTTCGAGCGGCGCAGGCGAATATTCTCCGGACCGTTATCTCGGAAAGGGTTCGGATTTTGAAGGCTATTATGCAGATTTGGATATCAGTGCTGAGTTTTATACTGCCAAGGAAAGTGAGGATGTTGTCGTTGTTCTGCTTGGAAACGGCGGGCAGGTCAATTTGCAGCGAATCAGGCAGGATGAGCCGAATTATTCAGATATACTTGAATCGGAATGGCACGATCCGGATCAGGCAATCACGACTGAAACGGGAACATATACTGAAAAGACAACTTCTGTTAAAGTAGAAAATAAAGAACCGGCAGTCGGATGCGATGTTTTTAAGCGTGCCGGAGACCCGCCGACAGAATTTATCAAGCTGATCCGATCCTATCCTGCAACGGCACAGTACTGTTATTCTGCTCCGCCTGACGGAAGCTGTGCACTCACGATTCCGCTCTCCATGGCAATGGAGGAATACGGAAACAGTGCGAATTATCTGCTGGAACTACATTTGTTCAGCGGAAACGGGACAAATCGTCTGATGGATGAAGCCTCACTGACGGAAGAAGCAAAACGGCTCTATCAAAACGGTCTGACGTCAGCGATAGAGAAAATCCAGACGCAGGAGGGGACAGTGACAATTCTTTCTCTGAATGTGACATATGATCAGATCAAGAATTTCCCGACGGAAAATGACCACAGCTATTTCCTTCTGCTGTATGACGAAGCAAACTGATTTGCAGCCGGTACGGGCAACCGTACCGGTCTTTCTTTGCAGAAAAAGGACCGCACAGACTGTTCGTCCGATGCGGTCAAAATCAGGAAAGTTGGTGTTAGGAGAACACAATGTCGTTCTGACAGTTTCATTATATCACATCTTCTATGCGGATTATGTCGGAACAGGTGCGCCGGTACGAAAAGTTCTGTTAGCGAAAGAAACGGCATAGTCTCTTGCAGGAGGGATTGTGCATGGTTTGGCTGACGGTCTGCAATACGGTACTCTGGCAGCGGGTTCTGCCCGTATGTCTGCTGGTGACGGTGATCTGCTGCGGTATCCGGCTGCGCGGGGTGCCGGTACGCGGCATGCACCGTGTGCTGCGTGATACTTACGGTGCGGTATTCCGGCGCGGCTGTGACACAAAGCAGAAGCAGATTTTTGCATCGGCACTTGCGGCGACCATGGGCACGGGCAATCTTGTCGGGACGGCACTTGCGATCATGACCGGCGGTGCCGGTGCTTTGTTCTGGATGTGGGTATCTGCATTGCTCGGGATGATTCTTGTCTATGCTGAAAACGTGATTGGTATGATGTTTCGCAGAACTGCCGCTGACGGCAGCATCATCGGCGGTGCGCTCGGATATTTGCGGTACGGCACAGACAGCCGGATTGCAGCCGCTTTGTTTGCTGTTTTCTGCACAGTCTCCGCACTCGGCATGGGCAATATGGCGCAGAGCAGCACAATCATGCAGACGCTTTCGCATTACGGGATATCGGCTCCGGTTTCTGGAATTGTGACTGCCGTGCTGCTTCTGATCATTCTTCGCGGCGGAACAGATCGGATCGGGAAGGTTTCCGTTTGGCTGATGCCGATGCTTTGCGGATTCTATCTGCTTGGATGTCTGATTCTGCTGATCCGGAATGCGGAGATGCTGCCGTCTGTTTTTCTGCGCGTTATCCGTGAGGCATTCGGATTTCGCGCTGCCGGATGCGGTTTCTGTGCGTCATATCTGCTTCACACCATGAGCATCGGGCTGCGGCGCGGGATTTTTTCCAATGAAGCTGGCTTAGGAAGCTCGGCATTGCTGCATATGCATGCGGATTCCGGCGATGCGGCAATGCAGGGGAAATGGGCGGCAGCAGAGGTCTTTGCGGACACTGTAATCTGCTGTACGGCTACCGCATTTGTGATTCTGACAGCGCCGCAGCCGGTCTATCTGAATGCGGGTGATGCAGCCGGCTTGCTGCTGTATGCGTTTTCTGACGGTTTGGGAAAATATGCTTCGCTGTTTCTGACAGTATGTATGGTATTGCTCGCGTTTGCTACCATGATCGGCTGGTATCCCTGCGGAGCAGCCTGCATGCGGTATCTGTTCGGCAGCAGTGCTGTGACAGTATATCTCACAGCGTATATTCTGTTCTGTTTTGCAGGCGCGCTCGGTTCGCCGGACTGGATCTGGCAGCTTTGCGACTGCTGCAACGGACTTATGGCACTGCCGAATCTGTACGGTATGTGCAGATTATCGCACATGCTGCCGCGTCAAAGCGGAGAGAATTGACTTTTCGTCCGTATTATGTTATATTATATATAGAGTCCTCGTATTTTTAATTAAATCAATCCGATGATAATACGAAAGGAATGTGACAGATATGGATTATGATATTTTAATCGTCGGTGCGGGTCCGGGCGGTATTTTCACAGCCTATGAGCTGTGCCGTGCGAATCAGGAACTGAAAATCGGCGTATTTGAATGCGGCAATCCGCTCGATAAACGGAAATGTCCGATTGACGGCAAAAAGATCAAAAGCTGCATTCACTGCAAGACCTGTGCGATTATGAACGGATTCGGCGGCGCCGGCGCATTCTCTGACGGCAAATACAACATCACCAATCAGTTCGGCGGTACATTATACGAGTATATCGGCAGAGACGAGGCGCTTGAGCTCATGCGCTACGTCGATCAGATCAATCTTTCCCACGGTGGCGACGGCACAAAGCTCTATTCGACCGCGAATACGGCGATCAAGAAAAAATGCTTTGAGAATGATCTTCATTTACTCGATGCGCAGGTTCGGCATCTCGGCACTGATAAGAATTTCATTGTACTGGAAACGCTGTATGCTGAATTGCAGGACAAAGTCGATTTTCATTTCCGCACGGAGATTGAAACTGTCGAGCGGATTGACGGCGGCTATGCACTGGTTGCGGGGGATCAGCGTTATACCGGCAGAAAATGTGTGATTTCAGTGGGCAGAAGCGGAAGCAAATGGATGCAGTCTGTCTGTTCGGCACTGGATATCGGTACGCGCTCAAACCGTGTGGATATCGGCGTGCGTGTGGAGCTGCCTGCGGCGGTTTTCTCGCATCTTACAGACGAACTCTATGAAAGTAAGATAGTTTACCGTACAAAACAGTTTGAGGATCTGGTGCGTACCTTCTGCATGAATCCGCACGGTGTGGTTGTCAATGAGAATACAAACGGCATTGTGACGGTGAACGGTCACAGCTATGAGGATCCGGCGCTTCATACCGATAATACAAACTTTGCTTTGCTTGTCAGCAAACATTTCTCAGAGCCGTTCCGTGATTCCAACGGCTACGGCGAGAGCATCGCACGGCTTTCCAATATGCTCGGCGGCGGTGTGATCGTGCAGCGCTTCGGCGATCTGATCCGCGGACGCCGTTCCAATGCACAGCGCATTTCGGAGAGCTTTGTTGTCCCGACTCTTTCTGCGCAGCCGGGTGATCTGAGCCTTGTCATTCCGAAGCGTATTCTGGACGGCATCATTGAGATGATCTATGCGCTGGACAAAATTGCGCCCGGTACTGCCAATGATGATACGCTGCTCTACGGTGTCGAGGTCAAGTTCTATAATATGGAGGTCGAGATCGACAACAATCTGCAAACGAAATATGACGGCTTGTATGTGATCGGCGACTGCTCCGGCGTGACGCATTCCCTTTCACATGCATCTGCATCAGGTGTTTATGTTGCAAGACAGATTCTTGCGCACGAATCGTAAAATACAGATCGAAAAGTCGGAGGATATCATTATGAAAAAAATCGGTCTGCAAATGGGACTTCTCATGGGTGTGACACTGAGCTTCTGCCTTTCGCTTTACGGCAATCTGCATTCGGGTCATTTTACATTGCCCTCGTTTCTGATCAGTTTTCTGATTAGCTGCGCAATCAGCTTTATCATCGGTTTTGTCGTACCGATGCCGAAGCTGGAGGAGGGGATTTGCAGGAAACTGGGTGTCAATCAGCGCTCACTCGGCGGCAATGCATTGACGAGCCTGATGTCCGATCTGATTTATACGCCGCTGATTACACTTGCGATGACTGCACTCGCTTTCAAGCAGGCTTCCGCGCACGGTGCAGCGATTCCGTTTATGGGCATGTTTATCGGTTCGGTTCTGATTTCTCTGCTAATCGGTTTTGTACTGATTTTTCTGCTGAAACCGCTTTTCCTCAAACTGGTTTTGAAGCTGAACGGCATTGCGCCCGGTGAAAGACCGCAGGACGAATAATCTGTTTTATGGATCATGACGGTGCACAGAGCGGCATGAAATCTGTGCGCCGTTTTTTCTGCGAAAAAATTTTTTTGATTTTTCTGTAACGAATTGCAGCTTACGGAGTCTTATGGACAGAAGGGAGGGAATACCTTTGGATGTTGAAGCGCTTTACAACACCTATTTTCACGATGTTTATCTGTATCTCTGCTCTGTTTCACGCGATGAATCGCTTGCAGAGGAGCTGACGCAGGAAACATTCTTTCGCGCATTGAAATCGTCCGGACAGTTCCGCGGCGACTGTGATGTGCGCGTCTGGCTCTGTCAGATTGCGAAAAATCTATATCTGAATCACTGCAAAAAGCAGAAGCATCTTACCGGCAATGAAATTCCTGAATCCGAAGCTGATCCGCATGTTTCCGTCGAGGAACAGATCGCGGACAGCGAACAGGCAATGAAAATCCACCGGATTCTGCATGAGATGAAGGATCCGCAGAAAGAGGTCTTTTCACTGCGTGTATTCGGGGAACTGTCCTTCCGGCAGATCGGTGATCTGTTCGGAAAAACCGAATCGTGGGCGCGTGTGACATTTCACCGCGCGAAGCTGACAATTATCGAAGCACTGGAGGAATCAAAATGAGCAAACAAACCTGTGATATGATCCATGATCTGCTGCCGCTCTATGCAGACGGCGTATGCAGTGAGGAAAGCCGCAAGATCGTCAACGAGCATCTTGCATCCTGTTCCGAATGTTCGGACATGCTGCACAAGATGAACCGGAAGGTTGCTATTGCTGCGGAGACAGATATTTCTGCGGTCAAGAAAATCAAAAAAAGAGTATTTCTCGGTAAGCTGATTATGGCGATTGCTGCTGTCGTGCTTGCGCTGATTACGCTGATATGCGGATATTTTTTCGCCGTGACGGACTGCTCTATGGATTATGAGAAATACAATCTGGCAGAGAATGTCTGGGTTGAGGAGGACAGTGAGGGACAGCTCTGGTTCTGCATGAAGGACAATGCAGCAGCACTTTCCGCTTTTGCATATCCGACGGTCAGTGATACAGACGGCGGACATATGGGATATAAGAATCAGACATTCAACAGAGAAAAAAAAGCCGGCTTCGGCTATACGCTGAGAATGCTGCGTATCTCGAAGATTGCACCCTTTGATTATCCGCAGAAGGAACTGCGATTCCCGATTTCGCGTGATATAAAGGATATCAAATATATTTTCTACTATGACGATGTCAACAATCAGGAATATGTGCTCTGGGGCGAAAAGCCGCAGTAAATATGTATCCGCGGAGCCGGCATGCGCAGCTTCGCGGATATTTTATATATTTATATACAAATACTTGCATTTCCTGCCCGTTTATGATACAATGAATGTAAGAATCATAAAGGGGGCGCATTCGATGAATCAACGGAAAGCTGGATTGTTTGTATTTGCAGCGTTTTTGCTCTGCGGCTGCGGTGAAAACGGTACAGCGGCAAATGAACCGGCTGTACCGGTGTTTGTACAGCAGACGGTTCAGACAACTGTGACGACCGCAGCCGAAACAGAACCGGCGCAGAAGTATATGGAACCGGATGCGCTTTCGATGCTTCCGGCAGAAACGATCATGCAGCCGGAGCAGATCAATCAGGAAGAAATCGGTATCTATTTCACATCCGAGCCGATTTTTGATGCAGTATTTGCTCGGATCAACGGTATTTCTTATCATGAAAATCCGTATATTTCGCGGGACGATCTGCGGTATCTGCGTGTGCTGCATTATAATCCGGCAGGGGAGATCCGCATCGGTGAATTGATCTGCAATAAGCAGATTGCATCGGATTTGCTCGATATTTTTCAGGCGTTATATGATGCACAGTATCCGATTGCATGCATGACGCTGGTCGATAATTACCAGGGTGATGATGAAAAATCTATGGCGGCAAATAATACGTCTTGTTTCAATTACCGTGTGATCGCCGGAACGGACACGCTATCCTATCATGCGCAGGGACTTGCCCTAGATATCAATCCGCAGTATAATCCGTATGTGACATTCGGCGCGGACGGCTCTGAACATGTTTCACCGCAAAACGGGCTTGCATATGCCAATCGTGAGATGTTCTTTCCGATGAAAATTGACCATGACGATCTGTGCTATCAACTGTTTACGGAGCATGGCTTTGCATGGGGCGGCGACTGGGATACGCCGAAGGATTATCAGCATTTTGAATGGAACAAATTACAGTAAAAAACGCGGAACTGACGCTGCTGCGCCGGATTCCGCGTTTTTTATATGATATCAGTGGTTTCCGAGTGTCTTGACGAGGACAGCCTTCTGTGCGTGCAGACGGTTTTCTGCTTCGTCGAAGATTTCGTTTGCGTGCGCCTCAAAGACTTCTGCGGTGATTTCCTCGCCGCGGTGAGCCGGCAGACAGTGCTGTACCATGCACTCTGCATGTGCTGCGCTGAGCAGCTCATCATTGACCTGATAGCCTGCGAAGGCGATTTTGCGCTGTTCTGCTTCGCCCTCCTGACCCATGGAAGCCCAGACATCCGTGAAGATGACATCAGCATCCACAGCCGCTTCAATCGGCTTATTTGTCAGTGTAAATTTGCCGGTCGGCTTTGCAAAATCAAGCACCTGCTTGTCAGGCTGATATGTATCAGGACAAGCAACCGCAACCTCCATGCCGACCTTCAGACCGCCGACGATCAGCGAGTTTGCCATATTGTTGCCGTCGCCGATATAGCACATTTTCAGTCCGTCGAAGCTGCCCTTGTACTCGCGGATTGTCATGAGGTCTGCGAGCACCTGACACGGATGACAGAAATCTGTCAGACCGTTGATAATCGGGATTGTACCGTGCGTAGCAAGATCCTCAACCTCCTGCTGTGCGAAGGTACGGATCATAATGCCGTCAAGGTAGCGCGAGAGCACACGCGCCGTATCCTGCACCGGTTCACCGCGTCCGATCTGCATATCATTTGCAGACAGAAACAGCGGATAACCGCCGAGCTGCGTCATGCCGGTTTCAAAGGAAACGCGGGTACGGGTCGATGCCTTCTGGAAGATCATGCCGAGTGTCTTTCCGGCAAGATGCGGATGCGGAATATTGTGCTTCCGCTCATATTTGAGCTGATCTGCAAGATTGAGCAGATCAAGAATCTCTTCCTGTGAGAGATCAAGCAGCTTGAGAAGATGCTTCATAAAATCAAATCCTTTCTGTATGTCTTTACGCGAGGACCTGCCGCAGAATTGCGAGTGCAGCGTCCATTTCATCCTTCGTAATTGTCAGCGGCGGCAGCAGGCGAACCTTTTCCTTTGCGGTGAGAATCAACAGACCCGCGTCATTCGCTGCAAGCATGACATCGTGTGCATCCTTTGATTTCAGCGTAATACCGATCATCAAACCGATGCCGGAGAGGCTTTCAACCTCCGGAATCTTTGAGAGCTCCGCACGGAGATATGCAGCCTTTTCTTTGACCGAATCAAGGAATCCCGGTGCAGTGACCTGATCGAGGACTGCAACCGCGCCGGCGCAGACGACCGGATTGCCGCCGAATGTAGAACCGTGCGTGCCGGGCGTAATGACGTCGGCGCATTTGTCATTGACGAGGCAGATTCCGATCGGCAGACCGCCGCCGATTGCCTTTGCCATTGTGGTGACATCTGCTCTGATGCCGAACTGCTCCTGTGCGAGGAAGGTGCCGGTACGTCCGCAGCCGGTCTGTACCTCGTCAATGATCAGCAGGATATCCTGTTCGTCGCAGATTCTGCGGATTGCCTGAACATAATCCTGATCCAGTGCGCAGACACCGCCTTCACCCTGAATGACCTCGATCATGATGCCGCAGACGGTACCGTCGAGCTTCGATTTCAGATCATCGAGATCATTTGCCTTTGCAAAGACATGACCCGTTGGGAATGGATAGAAATACTGGTGGAAAACCTCCTGACCGGTTGCAGCGAGCGTCTCCATCGTTCTGCCGTGGAACGAATTAACCAGAGAAATGATCGTGCCGCGTTCTTTGCCGTATTTGTCGGAGCTGTATTTTCTTGCGACTTTGATCGCGCATTCATTTGCCTCCGCACCGGAGTTTCCGAGGAACATCCGCGGGAAACCGGTAATCTCAGCGAGCTTTTCGACGAGCTCTGCCTGCGGCTGGGTGTAATAGTAATTGCAGGCATGCTGGAGCTTTTTTACCTGGTTGCAGACAGCCTCTGTCCATGCATCATTGCACCAGCCGAGGACATTGCAGCCGATGCCGCTGCCCATATCAATATAAGTTTTGCCGTTTTCATCGGTACAGGTGCAGTTATGACCCTGCGCCTCGACCAGCGGGATTCTGCCGAAGGCTTTCATCGTGTGCTGATCGGTTGCCTGTATTGTATTCATGTTCGGATTCTCCTTTATCTGATTCATCATCCATATAGAAGCCGTGACTGAACAGCACGGCGTTCAGTTCATCGTATCCCTGCTTTTTATGATGTGCCGGACGTGCGGAATACACATATTCTACGCCGTCCTTCGGATACGTATGGACAACCAGTGTGTCTTCATATCCTGCATAATCATCCTGCCAGTTATAGAAATAACAGGCATTGAGCGCACTAGCTATTTCCTCTGCATGTGCTTCTGAGATCGTTTTTTCGACATTATAAACAATCTCGGAATTCCGGTTGACACGGTGTGTGTAGGTCATTGTCTCGAAATCCCAGATATAGATTGCTTCTTCATGCGGCAGATCACGGTTGACATAGAAATACACAGACGAAATCTCGTTTATGCTGTACGAGATTCGATCAGTTTCATCCGGAACAGGAGGTACGCTGTCAGGGTCAATCACCTGATAGGTGATCGTATCCTTTTTTTGACAGCCGCAAAGCAGGAGGGCGGCTGAGAGGATTGCGCAGCAGATGCGGCGCATCTCAGTATACGCTCAGGAACTGTGTGCCGACACCCTCATTCGAGCAAATTTCGACGAGAATGGAATGCGGCACTCTGCCGTCGATAATGACAGCCTTTTTGACACCGCGGCGGATTGCTTCGACGCAGCAGTCGATCTTCGGAATCATACCGCCGGAGATAACGCCCTGACGCTTTAGGTTCTGCACTTCACTGATATTGACTGACGGGATCAGCGTGGACGGGTCATCCTTATCGCGGAGCAGACCGGCAATATCGGTCATGAGAATGAGATTTTCTGCACCGAGTGCAGCTGCAATGGAAGCCGCAGCCGTGTCTGCATTGACATTGTAAACCTGACCGTCCGGACCGCAGGCTACCGTCGCAATAACAGGAACATAGCCGTTATTGAGTGCTGTAAGAATCGGCTTGGTATTGACATCAGTAATCTCGCCGACGAGACCGAGGTCCGGCTTGGAATCCTTCTTTTTCGCCTGGAGAAGCGCGCCGTCGATGCCGGAGAGACCGATTGCCTGACCGGAGTGCCGTGTCAGATGTGATACAAGCTCCTTATTGACCTTGCCGGCAAGTACCATCCGGACAACATCAGCCGTTTCAGCATCCGTGTAGCGCAGTCCGCCGATGAATTTGCTTTCAATATTGAGACGGTGCAGCATATCGCTGATTTCCGGACCGCCGCCGTGTACGAGGACAACTCGGATGCCGACCAGCGACAGCAGTACAATATCACTCATAACGGCTTCTTTCAGCGCTTCATTGGTCATTGCATTGCCGCCGTACTTGACGACGATGATCTTCTGATTGTAGCGCTGGATATAGGGGAGCGCGTCAATCAGTACCTGCGAGCGGATTTTCGTGGAAATGCTCTCAGGAATCTCCATTTTATCTAACATATTGCTTGAAACTCCTTTCCGCAAACGCGGATTATATTCTATCAGCTTCTGTAATCACCGTTGATTTTCACGTAATCATACGTGAGGTCGCAGCCCCATGCTACAGCAGCAGCATCGCCGTCGCCGAGCGAAATCAGTACCTGCACTTCATCTTCGAGCAGAATTTTCTTTGCCTTCTCCTCGGAGAACGGTACGCCGCAGCCGTTTTCAGCGACCGTGATGCGCCCTTTTTCCGATGCCAGATCAACGCTGACCTTATTTACATCATACTCGCAGTCTGAATAGCCCATTGCACAGGCAATTCTGCCCCAGTTTGCATCGGCGCCGAACATTGCAGCCTTAAAAAGGCTCGACTCGATGACGCTTTTTGCAATGGTCTCTGCGACCTGCTCGCTCGGCGCTTCACTGACAACGCATTCAATCAGCTTGGTTGCGCCTTCGCCGTCGGCTGCACACATTCTTGCAAGATTCAGCATGACCGAATAGAGTGCACCGCGAAATGCTGCATAATCTGCGGATTCATCCTTGATCTCGCTGTTGCCCGCCATGCCGTTTGCCATGACACAGACCATATCGTTTGTGGACTGGTCGCCGTCAACTGAAACACGGTTCAGTGTGACACGTACCACATCGGACAGTGCCTGCCGGAGCATTGCAGAGGAAATTGCGCAGTCGGTGGTCAGGAACGTAAGCGTAGTTGCCATGTTCGGATGAATCATGCCGCTGCCCTTGAGCATACCGCCGAGCGTGACGGTTTTCCTGCCGAGCTTGAATCTGACTGCGACCTGCTTTTCACATGTATCAGTCGTCATGATCGCGTGTACAGCTTCCTCATTGCCCTCATAGCTTAAACCGTCAACGAGTGCAGGAATTGCATCTCGGATCGGTTCAATCGGGAGAATCTGTCCGATGACGCCGGTCGAAGCGACTACAACATCCTCTGCATCGAGCCGGAGTGCTTTCGCAGCAAGTTCGCACATTTTTTCAGCCTTTTCAACGCCGTCCGCGTTGCAGGTGTTGGCATTGACAGAGTTGACGATTACAGCCTGTGCGATGCCGTTTTTCAGATGCTCCTTCGTCACAAGAATCGGTGCGCCCTTGACCTTGTTGGAGGTGTAGACCGCTGCCGTATTGCACGGGCAGTCAGCAAGAATCATCGCAAGATCATTCTTTTTCGGTGCATTTTCTTCTTCCGGCAGTGCATTGTTCGCTGCGAGATTCTGTTTCGATGCAGTATCCTCGGGCAGTGCATTATGTTTCAGACCGCAGCAGACGCCGTTTGCCTTGAAGCCCTGTGCCGCACAGACACCGCCGTCGGTAAATGTATATCCGGGAAATGTTTGCAGTTTCATTATTATTGACTCCTTTATTCCAGTCCGGTTTCTTCCGGTGCGCCGGTCATAATGTTGAAGCACTGGAGTGCTGCGCCCGAAGCGCCTTTGCCGAGATTATCAAGTCTGGCTGCGAGCAGAATCTGCTCATCATTGCCGCAGACGAATACCTCGAGCAGGTTTGTTCCTGCAAGCGTATTCGCAGGGATAAATCCGTTTTCGAGTACATCTGCACCCTGCAAAGCACGAACTTTGACGAATCTCTGTCCGGCATAATGCTTTTCAAACATCGCATGGATTTCTTCCAGAGAGGGATTGCCGCTGAGCAGTCTGCGGTGCAGCGGAACGGATACGACCATACCGGCAAAATAATCACAGACAAGCGGGTTAAACATCGGCGGATAAGTCAGCCCCGAGATTTTCTGCATTTCCGGCTGATGCTTATGCTTCTGACCGAGTGCATACTGCCGCGGGCTTTCATAATCCGACGGTTTTTCATCCGATTCGTAAACGGCGATTGCATTTTTGCCTGCACCGCTGTAACCGGATACCGCATGGCATGTGACCGGATAATCCTTCGGCATCATGCCGCTCTGAATCATCGGATACACGAGTGATGCAAAGCCGGATGCATAGCAGCCGGGGACAGCAACGCGCTTGGATGTGCGGATTTTCTCGCGGTGTGCAGCAGAGAGTTCCGGAAAGCCGTATGCCCAGTCCGGATTCGTGCGGTGTGCCGTCGAGGCGTCTATGATGCGCGTTGCCGGATTCTCGACAAACGATACCGCTTCAATCGAAGCTGCATCCGGCAGGCAGAGGAATGTGACATCCGATTCATTGATCAGTCTTGCACGCTCTGCATTGTCACGGTGCAGCGCAGGATCAATCGTCAGCAGCTCGATGTCGCTGCGATTCCTGATGCGCTCAAAGAGTTTCAGTCCGGTTGTGCCTGCCTGACCGTCAATATATACCTTTGTATTCTTCATTTTCCTTTTCCTCACGTTTCTTCTTTGCTGCACGGTAAAAATGCATCAGATTCCAGATGCAAGCAGATGCCAGTACCACAATCACCCAGATGCGTGATGCAAGCAGACCGGAATCCGGAAATTTGAACATCAGAATCAGCTGACCGGTCAGCCAGATGATAAATGCAATCAGAGTGACAATGAAAATATAGCGGATACGCTGTTTCATACGGATAATTCCTCAATCGCCGTTTTTGCAGCAGTCAGCTGCTCTCTGACAGCCGAGGCGGAAGGACCGCCTTCGGAGATTCTGCCGTTCAGACAGGTTTCGAGCGCGATTGCATCGTATACATCCTGATCAAATGCGTCACAGGCTTCCTGATAGGCTTCGAGCGGCAGGGTTTCGAGCGTGACACCCTCACGGATGCATCTTGCAACGAGTGTACCCGTAATTTTATAGGCATCGCGGAAGGGGAGTCCCTTCTTGACGAGGTAGTCCGCGCAGTCCGTGGCATTGATGAAGCCCTTTGCAGCGGCAGCACGCATATTCTCCTTGTTGACGCGCATCGTTGCGAGCATCGGGTCAAAGGTCTTGAGGCAGAGCTTTGCCTGACTAATAGCATAAAAAATCGCTTCCTTGTCCTCATGCATATCCTTATTATATGCGAGCGGCAGACCTTTCAGCATCGAG
>JAEEGL013495408.1_pt1 | contig 46826 bp, 39 predicted proteins | sample 9134231 | NCBI WGS metagenome assembly JAEEGL01 (sample SAMN16246548, study PRJNA631951) | gut metagenome | biome: gut microbiome; feature: rumen; material: fiber-attached | host: Bos | place: Iran: Karaj | collected 2018-10
CAGGCTCTCGCTGATGATGTTGTTGACGGAAAGCGTGGAGAGAAGCCATTTCTGCACACTCTCATCCTCCAGCACCTCATCGTTGCCGATGTAATACTTGTATCCATTCTTTTTGTCACACTCGATATAGATGCCGAACATGTCCTCGATGGCATCCTTGTGTCGGTTGAATGTGGAGCGGGCCAATTCCGATCCCTCGTTCAGGGAACTTCGGAGCCATTTCTCCTGAATCTCCGAGAACGTGATTTTCTTGGCCTTGTGAATGGTTTCAACAAGCCAAATGTATTCCTTGAATTTGAAAGCAGTTTTCATACTCGTTAGATTATCACTTGCTGTATTTGCCGTTAGGGTAACCAATGTCCCAGACAAATATGGTCAATGGCATCACTGTTGGCAAAAGCGGTTAGTATTATTTATCGTCTTTTTCGTAGAATATGATTGAATCACTACACGAATGGAGGGCATTCCCGATTTTTGCGTGCAAAAATAATCCGACGTTGTGTCAAATCATGGGACAGGCGAGAGAAAAAAGTAGAAAAATCACATTTTTCAAACTTTTGCTGAGTAAAGAGACGTTTTAATAAGCAACGATTTCCTCTATTGCTTTGCGGGTTTTATTCTTTGACTCATCTGCCGGATAGCCCAATGGTATCAACACGGCTGGTTCCTCGTTTCCTGATAATCCGAACAGGTTTTTGCAGAGTGTTGTATCAAAGTTGCACACCCAGCATGTACCGATACCTTGTTCTGTTGCTGCCAGGCATAATTGTTCCACAGCAATGGCAATATCGATGTCACCATGATGCTTTCCGTCACCACGTACCCATTCTTCATCGTGCAGGATGGATGCGATAACCATTACTGGAGCGGTGGCAAACCACTCACGGTTATAGCATCGACAGAGTTTCTTTCTGTCTTCTTCATTCGTCACTATCCGGAAAGACCACGGCTGCTTGTTACAAGCCGAAGGAGCCAGCCGAACACATTCCATGATGTAATCCATCTTCTCCTTTTCTACACAAGTAGGCTTGTAATTCCTACAACTATACCTTTTCTTTATCAGTTCTAATAATTGCATATTTTCCAAGGTTTTTAGTTCATTTATTCCGATGATATCTATAAAATTTGTTCAATATTCGATTAACCATGATTGGTCATCATATGGGCACCATTTTCCATATAAAACAGAGATATAAGTCACAACACCAAATTGTTCTGGTGTTAGTCTGGCAGCAAGATCTCGAATCTGTTCATTTGCTTCTTTTAGCCATTCCTTGCCAGACTCTTTCCAATAACCAACAGAAAGATGACCTTCGACAAACTTCTTTTCGCCCCACCAGAACTTACTTTGAACGCTCTCCTTTAAGAATGGAGATTCTGTCTCCCTATTATAGTATCTATAATACAACCCATACCGGTTGTAATACCATTTGCCCAGTTGCCACAGGTACTGATCCAACTCCTTGATGGAATATTTCGACAACCCAAAATGTTGGCGAAAGCTTAGGATCACTCCCATATAATTGCCATAGTCCTTCAGTTGGTCCTTTTTGAAATTAGCGAACGGCTCTTTCTTGTTCAGAGATAAAAGAACCTTTTCCACATAATTGTCATAAATTGCATAAGTCTCTGGTTGATGGTGACTACAATATTTGGTGGCAAACGAATAGAAACAGTGAGTCTTACCGTTCACCTCCACATTCGCTATGTCGTTAATCAACGAGTAGTCCCCATCCTTGAGTCTTGCATCAATCTCTAAACTAAGTATGTGGCTAGCCAACGTATGAATATCAAAGATGTTTGTGCTATAAAAGTTGTTGAGTGCAGAACATTTGATGAGAATGTCCTCAATACAATTGTTCTTAGGGCAAAGCACCATGAACAACTTGTCTAATGCCAGTTCCTGGTCAGAATAGTTCGGCAGCCCCTTCCAGTAATTGACAAACCATTCAGCATCCTCTATGGATGGTCTATACTTCTCTGGTAGTCCCCTTTGTCTTGCCATATCTGAAATTTAATATTTCATTGTATGATTATATCCAGCATCTTTCTCTGATGCTCCAGGATATCTTCTGCATTCCATTCCATGTGAGCATCTCTCTCTAATAATCCATTGCGAATTGCCAAGTCATTGTCCTTACACTTCTGCATCATAATCTTGAATTTCAGGGAAGCAACACTTACTTGATCAGATTTACCGTCGCTGTAGTGGTCGAGTTTTGTTCTTGGATCCCAGTTGGAGCCAGAACTATTCGCTTCAGCACCAATCATTGCAAAATTTCCAAAACAGTTGATGTCATAAGAACTTAAAGGCTTTCCGTCGCCAGCCTTGGCTTGTGGGTAATAATGTTCCAAGGATTTGCGAGTTCGAGAGAAATAGAAGTTGTTGAACGGTTCAAGTTCAAAATCGCTACACCCTAGTTCCTCGAAGAATTGGCTTCGTTCTTTCGACCCTTTCTTTGTCTTATTACCCCGTAACTCATCAGCATACTTTTTCCAAAGTATGTAGTCTGTGTAATTAAATACAAACAATGGCACATCTGCTCTTCCTTGTTTGTAGATTTCCTCAAATGTCATTCTATAGTCAACCTCTTCATCACCAATTTCATCAACATTCATTACTCCATCTTCAAACAAAGCGTTATCAAATGCATTTGGTCCAGGCTGATTCCTTTCGTTAAGACATTTGGGATTAAGATATACATCATAGAAATACTTATCTGCTAGGCACTGAAGGAATTCCAAATAATCCTGTTCATAAGGCTCATCGTTGTCAAACAAGAACATCATGGAGTAGAAGAGATAGTTCTTGCGCTGTTTGGGCGTGAAAGACACCTCAAACATCGAGAGCAAATGAACCATTTCTTTCTGGATGTCTGGATTCTCAGATATATTTTTGGGGTATCGCTTTTTCGCATTTTCAAGATAATAGAACTGCAATTTCCATGGATTGTCCCCCAATTGTTCTTTATCACCTTGGGAATGGTGGACAATATAGTTATCAAGCAAGTATTTTGCCTTCAAAAGGTTTAATGCAAAGTCTTTCACGAATTCAACTTCGTCAGCCACAAAGTGTAATGCTTTATTAAACTCATTGAGCAATTCTTTATCATCAAGTGTGAACTTGACAGGCTCAAAGCCTTCATATTCCATCATGGTTACTTTCAGAACTATCAGCAAGAAGTTAGGAAAGTCTATAATCGGTTGGAACTTGTCATTCTGCTCTATTTCAGAGAAATCTTCCATTTCGCTGATTGGCTGCTGAAGAAGGTTAAAAATAGTAGATTTCCCTTCCGATTCGTTTTGTTCGGGAATGTCCTCAAATGAATCAATAATGAATTTGTGAAGATGGGAGCCAAATACCTTTGCTTCGGGAAAAGCTTGTTGTACATAAATATTCATTTCACTACAAGCCTCCCAAACACGGCTGAAAGTAGCCAATTCTTTCTTGTTAAGATATTGTCCAAGCAATGACTTTACAATCTCATGCTTCTCCAACTGCTCGCCACGAGAATTCATTACCTCAAAGTAGTGATTTAGGTCAACATCTTTAGGTACTTTATAGTGGATGATATGTACTTGGTCAAGGAAATACTTCGTAAACTCCCCTCGTTCGGATTCTTCCACAATAGCATCGACTGCTTTTTTCGCATAGTTATAGCCATTTCTGATGCCACTGTCTACTTCTTCGCCTAAATTGGGGTATTCATTCAATTTGGCAATCGTTGAAGCAGATTTTTTTCTTGCTCCATAGGTTAATCTGTTTCGGATTTCCTTAAAACCTAAAACCTTTAAGATGATATAAATCGTGGTTAATCGCTGTTGGCCGTCTATCACCTCATAAATACTATCCCCACGTTTATAGGTCACCAATGTACCTATATAATAGAAATCATTTTTGTTTTTAACAAAAGAATCGTACACATCCTTGATCAATGCGGTAATCTCATCTTCTTCCCAAGCATAGTTACGTTGATATACAGGAATCACGTAAGTTTTTGTTTCCTGGCTTTCCAGATATATCTGGTATATTGAACGCTCTTCAAGTGGAAATGTAGAATTATCCATATTGCCTATTCGTTATAAAAGTGATTAATCTTAAAGAAATGGAGGTAATATTTAAACAAGTTACCTTCATGCTCATCTATTGTCTTATCGTCTACTTTCTGATAAACCCTGTCAAATATGTCTTCTCTTGACAATGGGTTCAGCTTGTCTGCCAACGTACTCAGCAATGAGATTGGAGTGTCGGAGTCGGCTATCAGTTTGTAGATATTAAAGGCGTTTGTGATACCACTTCTTTCAAGTACATAGTTTTGTGCAGATTGCCAGCCCAAATGTGAATATTGAGCGCGGAGAGAGTAAGCCCATACAAAGGCAAATGCCACGAACTGCTCAAACAGTTCTGTATCAACCTTGGTAGGATATGTCGCAGGACAGAAACGATCTACATATAGCAACAATGCTGTGTCAAAAAGCAATCGTGTTATTCTGTTTCCAACGCCTTTGTTGTAATATTTGTCCAAAGTGTCTACTATCTTATTGCCTTTGATGTAGAAGCCCTCATATTTACTATTATCTTGAATGTCTTTAAGGATTTCGTAGTAATGCTTCGTGTAGTCAAAGAATGGCTTGCCCGCAATGATTGGAGTATTTAACTGAAAAGCATTCACCTCTCTTGTTCCCGACACAAAAGGCATGGCAGAGGAGTTTATAAACTCTGCATACGAATATGCACTCTTGAAGAACTGAGCATAAGGTGTGTTGGCTTTTTTTGTAATGCCTTTAAACTTGAAAATGTTATGCTCACTCAATTTATATGCCCAATTCCCGTTAATCCATTCTTTGATTCGGTACAAATAATCGCCAAAGAAAACGGCCAAATCTTGCTGAGGAATCTTTTCCCATTCTTTGACTATCTGCTCTGTTCTAACTTCATCAATGTCTGCCATCTCACGCAGATGATATGCTTTCAGCAGGTCGTGAGGATATAAGGCCTTACCTCTGGCATTCTGAGAATCGAAGAACTGGAAGGCTTCTGATACATCTTCGGTAATTACAACTATCAGTTCGCATTGTTGTTCTATGAAATTACGCAAGGATTTCATGTCCATGTTGTGCTCAACGCTTTTATCACCCTCTGCACTCTTGTATGTCCTTCGTCTGAATGCATTCAAATTGTTGGGAATATTATGGCGACTAAACGGATTGTCAAACACTTGTTGGTGAAGGAAATCTATCACGGGTCTTTTCTCTTGATCTTCTTCAAGTTCGTACAATGCGGTAAGCAATAGAGAAAAAGTTATAGTTCTTTGTTGCCCATCTACAATCTCATACACATCTTGCCCATTGTCGTTTTTGGTCTTATGCAAGATTAGAGTGCCAACTCGATATACCTCCTTGTTGCTGTTTCTTGCTTCAAGAATGTCATCAAGCAATTGTATGGCATTACGTGCAGTCCATTTGTAAGGACGTTGATACTCAGGAATGGTAAGCCTGACGTTATCGATAGGTCTACCATCTTCTTTCCTGGTGATTCTGTTTTTTAACAACAAATCACCAATTGTTGTTAATGATAATGTCAAATTATCCTTATTGCCTTTTTTAGATTTCACCATACTTTCTAAGAATTCAATATGTATGCTAATGAGTTTCCAGATTCCAGTTATTGTTCAAAGTTGTTGTCATTCGTGGGATTATTTATCCAACCACTACCAACATATTTACCAATAACTGCTCCACAACTAATTATTTTACTGCAAATTAACAGTCCTCTTGTTTCAAATCGCGGGACAGGCAAGAAATAATTTTATTATCCCTCAGTTTTTTTCTTGACAACGGGATCTGCTATCTCTTCCAAACGAACGAGGTCATTAAGCTCTACCTGCAGAAGCTTCGCTATGGTCATCATCATAAGGGACGGCTGGCTTTTGTTGGTACACCACTTGCTGAAGGTTGCCGGGTCTTTTCCCAACTTCTCAGCAAGCCACTTGTTGGTTTTGCCCTTGTCAACCAGTACGGTCTTTATTCTGTTCAACTTCTTGTCCATAGTAATAAATTTGTCGATTACACAGACAAAGATACGGAAAAAAATGGAAAAGTTGCCTATTTCGCCATAAAAAGGAACTTTTAGTGCACTTTTCCCATACAGTTTCTGAATATGGCTTGTTTTTTTGAAATTATTTTTGAAAAGTTGGAGTTTGTCCCATGATTTGGGACAACGTATGCCTATCTTTGCGGTGTGATTGAGACATGGGAGTAACGATGACTTCAAGCCCAAGCCTCATGGCAAATGTCCACAAAAATAGAAAGAACAACTAATTTTATAATTATGTCTTCTTATTTATATGCTGTAATACCGTACAAGAGCGGACTTCATTTTCAAGATGAAGATGAAGACAAGTTTGTTTATGGCTATATGCCAAATGAACTGAAAGGCATCAACATGGACTTTGACGAAGAATGTTTTATAGTTTTCTCGGATTTCATATTGATCAACACCTGCTGTAGAATGTCCTCGTTAAACTGCAATGAAAACGGATGGTGCCAAATCCGCTGTGAAATATATGCAATCGCGAAGGCGCTCCATGCGAAAGAGGCATGGTATGTGGAAGAGCTTTGCACAGACGAGATGATGCTTCCCGACTTCAGTTTTGAGGAATGGAAGAAAAGACTCAAAAAAGAACTGGCATACTGTACCACAGAAGTGACCATTGAAATGTTGAGGAATCAAAGATGGGCCAGTTATTGTCATGATGACTTTAGCGACATTGTGACCGAAAAGTAATGAGACCCATACAACGCAGTAAAGAGGTTGGGGCAAAACAATAACTTCACAATCAACCAACAAAGACAAGAAGTACTATAGATAAAAGAAGCGTATGAGAACTTTCATATTATTCTGGAATCCTGCGATATCCAATTGGAAACTGGATGACTGCAGAAAGGCGATAGATAATGGTGACATCGAAGACTTCGTCTGGCCGGTGTGGGATCATGAGATTGTCCAATATGGTGACCGTTTCTTTATGGCAAGATGCGGAAAAGGGAACACAGGTATATTTGCATGCGGCCATTTCAGTTCCATCCCATTCATAGGAGATGACTGGTCAGGAAAAGAGTGTGAGGTGCATTATGCCGAATTGGATATGGATATCTTGATAGATACGGAACGGGAACCTATCCTATCCACAGAGATGCTGCAAAAGGAAATGCCTGATTTTGACTGGTCATGTGGTCATTCGGGCAGGCTCCTGCAATCTGAATACACGGACAAATTGGAACAATTATGGGCAACATTCCTTGCAGAGCATGAAGCAACGTTGTCTCAATATACCATTAGGAAAAAGAATGAGGATGACGAGGATGATGAAGACTACTCCAGTGTAAATGATATGAGCCTGGAAATTTCTCTTCTCGATGATGGGGAGATTGTATTGGAATTGAAGAACATCAACTGGAACCCCATAAAAAAGGTGAAGGCCAGGACATTCAAAGAATGCGAGGAGATGGTCTCCCCTTATTTTACCGATAGGGAAGTTGATTTGTATTGGAAGATTGACGATAAGCACGATTGCGATCTTTTACCTGTTGCTCTGGCAAAACAGTTCGTAAAAGCCCTTGATTTGGCATCCTGGAAGCATCGTGACCAAAAGGACAAGGCCGGCAAGGCGTACTTTGGCCATGTGGTACGTGTTGCAAAAAGATGCGAGACCTTGCCGGCACAGATTGTCGCACTTCTTCATGACGTGATTGAGGATACGGATGTTACCCCGGAGATGATGGAGGAAATGGAATTCTCGGAGTTTATCAGAAAGGCCGTCGTGTGTTTGACACATCGGGAGGGGGAATCCTATGAGGACTATGTCAGGCGTGCGGCAAGAAACCCTATCGCACGTGAGGTGAAGATGGCCGATTTGGAAGACAATATGGATTTGAAAAGACTGCCGGAAGTCAGCGATGAGGATCTGAGGAGACTGAAGAAATACAGAGAGGCCTGGAATTACCTCAAAGGTTACAGAAGTTATTGATTAAGAAGAAAATGATATGGGAACAGATATTCATATACATATAGAGCATAAAAGCAGGAAGAAGAAAAAGTTTGTCTATGACTTTGAAGCTGATGGCGAGAGAATATATTCGCTATTTGGTGTCCTTGCCGGGACGAGAGGTGATTGTGATGCACTATTCGACCCAAGAGGCTTGCCCACGGATGTCAGCCCTGAGGTCTTGGAGGAATATAAATTATGGGATGGAGATGCACATACGCATAGCTGGCTGACAACAGAGGAATTCGGGAAATGCTTGGATTCCTATTTTGAGGATTGTACCAAAGTAGCAGGAAATAGCGAAGAATATGTGAGAGAATGGATGTTATCGTATTATAAGATATACGAATACATGAAATATAGTGAGGATGAGGGTGAACCAAGCAGAATCGTATTCTGGTTTGACAACTGATTCAATTTTTTTGGATTTAGAAGAATTTTTTCTTGCATGTCCCATGATTTGGGACAACACCCTCTTAACTTTGCAGCAAATAAAAAACAATAGTGGTGTTCTTCATACTCGGAACAACTATTTCTAAGGGTTTTGCCCCATGCCAGCAGTGATGCCAGTGTGGGGCTTTAAATGGTATTATTCCCTTTCTTAGTTGTTGCTTAATATCATCTTCACCAAAATCATCACATCGGTCACGGTGATATTGTCGTCTTTGTTGGTGTCGGCATTACGAAGGATGAAATTATCATTGACATTGCCAAGTATATAATTGACCAGCATCATCACGTCGGTCACGGTGATCGAGCCGTCGCCGTTCACGTCACCGAGGAGGGAAGGTATCTCTTTGTTGACTACCGGGCGCACACATTGGCCATCCATCTTTCCGCCATACTCATACTGTCCCCAATCATCCCAGCCGAGATAGTATGCACCTCCCACATCTTCGGGATTGGAAGAGCGTGACCAATAGGCACCGCCGTCGAGAAGCATATCGTCAATACGCCACCCTGTCTCGGGAAGGAAGATGGTGTTGCCGTTGGGACCCACCACTTCGTAGCCCTTGATTTCACCGATGGTCATCGGCGTCCAGGTACATTCGGATTTCAGTTCATCAAATTCTTCCTTGCTTGGGGTCCGCCATTCGCTGCCCCAATTCTTGTAGGCGGCATCATCCTCAGGGTCAAGTTCGTATTTGCCGTCGGTGAAACCGTCTTTGCCACGGCTGCTGTCGGTGCAGTATTTGGTAAAATAGGTATCCTCACCGATTACTTCGCCCCATTTGTAATTCTCCCAACTGAAAAGATAACCGTCGGAGATGTCGCTTCCGTGTCCTTCTGTGTCACCCCACGCGAAAAAGAGACCGACATCCTGGGGCCGGGTTGCTCCAACATTGCAGGTAGCCCACAAGGTGCCGCTGGTCAGGCCGAGGTCAACATATTCGTGTTCATCACTGTTTCCAAGTGGATAAAAGTCTTCTCCGCTGATACCTTCTACCGACCATCCTTTCGCTTTGGCTATGTCTATTTGCTCTGTGGTGATGGCATTCTGCTCTGTCTCATTGTCCAAGTCTAAAACCACCATATAGCCACCTCTGGGAGGAGATTCCAAAGAGTTGACAAGGTCTTCCATTGCCTGACCGTTGATTTGGTTGTTGTAGCAGTATAGTTGGAACATCTCTGTGCAACCAGTCAAGTCAAGTGAGGTCAACTGGTTGTTGTTGCAATTGAAGATGATCATTTTGTTGAGATGGGTCACATCAATGGAAGTCAACTGGTTGTTGTCACATAGCAATTGGTACATCAACGGATTTTGGGATACATCAAGTGCGGATAATTGGTTTCCGGAGCACGACAAGGTCGTCAAACTGGGATTGCCGGTGACATTAAGCGCGGTCAGTTGGTTGTTGCTGCAGAAAAGACTCTCCAACTTGGGATTGCCGGTGACATCAAGCGTGGTCAGTAGATTATGATCGGCATCCAAATTGCGCAGGTTGGGAAGATTGGAGAGATCGAGCGAACTCACCTTGTTGTTGGTAATGTAGAGTTTTATCAGTTTGGTATTGTTGCTCAGGTTGATAGAGGCAATTTTGTTCCAGTTCTCCTCGGAATGTGTTCCTTCTAAATTGGTGACATCAAGTTCGGTCAATTCTGTGAAGAACTCGATGCCTGTTAAATCCTCTATTCCACAGCCTCGGGCAGAAATCTTGTTGATACCGGCCATTTCTGTGTCGGTAATGACAGCGTCCTTGCCGTAGGATTGGGAGAGAAGCCAGTTGCGGAAGTTCTCGTCAGGAAAGTTGTCCTCGTTGATGTCTATACCTGTTGTTACTACAGGAATAGACTTGAAATATACCCTGATGTTCACAAAGGTATTGGCATCTACCTCTGGCATGGTGAATGAATAGAGACCGCTTGGAAGGCTGGTGACAGCATCTGCCGAGACGTTCTCGTAGGTGATTCTCTCAAACTCGTAATCGGTCTCTGGCTCAAAACCGAAATAAACGGTTTCACCAGGGGAGGCCATTGTAAAACTGGCTCCGTCAGCGTATGTGCCCCACTCATCCATGTCAGTGACAACCTGTACCCTGCCACTTGAATACGGATCGGCATAAATGGCAACAAACTGCGCCATGGCAGATGTGCTGGCAAATAATAATACGAGCATGGCCATGGCAGCCCGCTGCATTAAATGAATGGTGTAATTTTTTGTATTCATATGGTTTAACTACTTAACTTCTTTAACTCCTTCACTAATTCAATGATAATTTCATTTGATTATTTGGCAAGCAAATTTACTAAATTAATCATGGATAGAGGGGCACGATCAACGCCTTTTTGACGAAACACCCTCTGCGAGTGACGAAACACCTTTCCCGGCGGACGAAACGAAAAACTTTCCCCCAAAATCAGGGCAACCGTTGCATATACGTGGGAAAATCTTTAATTTTGTGGCGGATGAGAAGATGGATTTTCATACTCCTTAGCGGGTGGCTGACTGTCATCTGCGCGTGGGCTGGCGACTCAATTGCCAGTCAACTAAGTTGTCGCCGTTTTACTACCCTCGATGGTTTGCCACAGATGCAGGCAGAGACGGTGTTTCAGAATAGCGAGGGATATATCTGGATCGGTACGCTCTCTGGCTTCGTGCGTTATGACGGGCGTTCACTCACACCTTTCCTAAAAGGAAGACGAGAGAACATCGTGCAAATCACAGAGACACCGGAGGGCGTGAGTGCATTAGGGTTCCGGCGACGGTGGCTCGTTGATGGCGACAAAGTCACAATGCGGCCCATCGATCCCGACCAGCAATGGCTGACCAACAGTGATGAGCCCAGACAGCATTGGTTGCTCAACAATTTTAATGCCACCGACCTGTCCAAAGGCATCATTCTCTTGGAAGATGAGCAGGAGACTCACCGCACACTCGCAAGGTTGACCATAGACGGTTGGACTCCTATGTTCAAGGCTGATGTGCTCGACTTGATGATGCCCGACCGCAAGATGTATGTCGATGGAGAGGATGTCTATGTGCCAACGGAAAAGGGACTGTATGTGATTCACGACCGAAATTCGCGGCTGCTCACTGCCAAGGACAACTTCTTCTCGCTCATCAGGATGGATGGGAAACTCTTAGCCCTGGCTGCCGACGGTATCTACTTGCTCAGTGACGGGCATTTGTCTTTGGCTACACCTTTCTCTTTCGAGGCTCCCGACTACGGCCTTTTTGTCCGACATACTCACGACGGTGGACTCTTCATTGCCGATGCACACAACCTCTACCTGTATGATGGGCAAAAGGTCAGCAAATTGGCTAGTGGCTTCAATCTCATCAAGAGTCTGTTCGTAGATAGGTGGGGACGCCTGTGGATGGCCACCTACCAGGGCGTATATCTTTTCTTCCGCACCGACTTCACCAACCACAGGCTCAGCGACGGCAACGACATCGTGCGTGCTCTCGCCATCGATGGCAAAGGTCGACTCGTCATGGGCACGCTCAACGGCAAAATGTTGGTCGACGGACAACTACGCTATGAGGAGGAGGGACAATTCTTCAACCCGAGTGCCACTAGAATAGGAAATACAGTATTCATGGTGGGAAAGGGGGATGTGGCGGCTGTCGAAGATGCCTCCCTGCGCTGGCTGCGGCTGCCACAAGACCGCTACCAGTTTGTGGCGCAGGCTGCCGGCCGGCTCATCATCGGAAACCGGCAAGGGATACTCGCCTACGACCCGCAGCAACAGTGCCTTGACACGCTGACGCAGAAAATCATGCACCCTTGGTGCGCTGCCGAGGACAACAGGGGAGAACTGTGGGTAGGCAGCAGCACCGGACTCTACCACGTCACAGGATGGCAGGATGGCAAGGCACAGCAGGAACAGGTGCTTAAGAAGGTCATCACTACCATGGAGGCGGACGGACAGGGAAATATCTTCTTCGCTTCGACTGACTCTCTTTTCCTCATTCGCCATGGGGAAGTGGAAGACCTCACTTGTCAGTTGCCTTTGCTCAACGGACACGAAATCCGTTCATTGCATCGTTCACCACATGGTTTCCTGATAATAGCCGCTCTCGACGGCCTGCTGGTGGCTCGCATCGACAATGACTGCCGTATCGGCGATGCACAATGGTTCGACCACACCAATGGCTTCACTGTCATCGAACCGATGACTACACCGATGGTGGAGCAGGATGATGGTACGGTGTGGCTGGCAGGACTCGAGGAACTGTCGTCTTTCCAACCTCAGAGGCTGATGGCTTTCGACCCTTCTTCGACCATCATAGAGGGAACACGTCCCTGGTGGAAACGGTGGTGGGCATGGTTGACAATGGCCTTGGTGGTTGTGCTGCTCAGTTGGCGCCTCGCCTATCTATATGAAAGGCGGGCCAACAGGAAGGCTTTGGAGCGGCTGCAGCGGGAGAAACGGCAGAAAGAACTGCAAATCAAGGCTATCCGCCTGAAAGCCATTCCTCATTTTCATGCCAATGTGTTGGCAAGCATCGAGTACTTCCTGATGAACAACAGCTGCGAGGAGGCCATGCACTACCTCAAGATGTACAGCGATTTCACCAACCAGACATTGTCGGACATCGACAGGCCGGCTCGCAGCATTGGCGAAGAACTGGATTATATCCGCTTGTACCTCGATTTGGAAAAACTGAGGATGGGCGACAGACTGGAATATGGCATCACCGTGGATGAAGAGGTTGACCGACAGACTCTGTTGCCGACCATGCTGCTCTATACCTATTGCCAAAACGCTGTGAAACATGGCATCGGCAACAAAATAGGGGGTGGATTCATCGACATCCGTATCCGATGGGAGAAGGAGGATGTGGTGGTGGAGGTGGCCGATAATGGAGTGGGGCGCGCTGAGGCGGCTCGGCTGAACACGAACTCCACCAAGCAGGGATTGCTGCTGCTCAACGAGCAGATCGCTCTTTGCAACCAGACCAACAAGCGCCCCATCCGACAGAAAGTGACCGACCTGTATGACGCCAATGGAAAACCTGCGGGAACCTGCTATTCCATGAGCGTACCCATACATTACATGTATGAGGAAGCAAACTATAAAGAAAAGTCATGAAGACATTGAAAACCATCGTTGTGGAAGATGAGCGCCTGCCGCGACTATCCCTCTTGCAGAAATTGGAGGATTTCCGACAGGAGGTGGAGGTGGTAGACAGTTGCGACAATTATGACAGTGCCCTAAGGAGCATTCTCAGACATCAGCCCGACCTGCTGTTCCTCGACATCCAACTGCAGGGACGTGATGCCATGCAACTGCTCAACGAGGTAAAACAGACTATCCCGCTGCCACATGTCATCTTCACCACAGCATACGCCGATAGGAAATATCTGCTCGGGGCCATCAAACTGGCGGCGGTCGATTATTTGCTCAAACCTATCGATAAAAATGAACTGGCAACGGCCATATCAAAGGCATGCCAATTGCATGGCGAACCATCTACTGACAACACGCCTCCCTCACGCCTCTCTCTGAGGACAGTCAATGGAAAACTCTTTATCGATGCTTCCGACATCGCCTTTATCACTGCCGATGGCAATTATGCTCATCTCTGTACTTTCGGACATCAGGAAGACATCATGGAGAGCCTGGCTGCGATGGAGCAGTTGCTCGACCCTGCGGTTTTCCTACGTGTCGACAGATACACCATCATCAACACAAAACGGGTGTATAAACTGAACATCAAACGCCGCCAGTGCACCCTGCTCTCACCAGAAGGGACAACGATTGACGTGGAGTTGTCGAAACCTGGAATAGAGCGCTTGATGAGGTTTTTATAATTGGACAATATACCCCTGTAGGACATTAAAAACTGCATGTTTGTTTGTTGTTTTGCAATCTTTGCACTATCTTTGCCTTGTCAACCATAAAACCAGGATATGAGATATATTTTTTTGATAATGGCGATGATGGTCGGTATGGAGGCTTGCGCTCAGGAACAATACCACAAAGATGATGTAAAACGTCTGAGAAAACTCATTACTAAGAACAAGTCGCGTACACCACTTCCCAGGCTGATGAGCAGCGACCGAGAATGTGTGGATGAACTCTACGACTTGAGCAAGTGGGACGGACAAACGGCAAAACTCAAAGCCGACAGCATACAAAAACGCCATGAAGAAAATAAATTCATCCAAGATCACCAGGACTGGGCGGGCCCCTCTCTCTTGAAATCAGGAAAATATCAGAGAATTGTTGGCCAGATAGAGCGAGAGGAACTGCGATATAACATGTATGAAAGGGAATGCCGTATATTGGCTGGTGAAAGGATCGCAGACCAAAGGCCGGAGCCTAAAGGGGAACTCATCTCAGTGAGTTATGACTCATCGGGTATGTCATATAATCCTGACCTGCCTTTTACCATCACGAAAGAGGAAGGCGACTCGGCGCTCGTCACATATTCCTATAAGAATCTTCACTTTAAGGTGGACGGGAAATACCTCGATATGATGCGGGAGGCTATCATCACCGAACATCTGTACCAACTCCACAAAAGTTACAAATTCAAGTCCTGGGACCTGCCTGACATACAAAAGGAAAGGTTGCTCGATGGACAGAAATGGTCGTTTGAGGCGAAATTCAGCGACGGCACCGTCATCAGTTCCTCAGGGATGATTCCGGCAGGACTGAACGTCGAGGTGATTCCCAAAATCTATTTCAAATCTGTCTTTCCTAACAGCGCTGCATATAAGGCGAGAATGGAGAAAATAAAGGAACGTTAGAAGGAACTCGAAAAAACCTCGCCAAAACGTACGCCTTTTCAAAAAAAAATAGTAAGTTTGCATCTCTAAAGACAATATCCAATCACATTATCATGCATACAAGAGAAGAGAAACTCGAGGCCTTCGGACGACTGCTCGATGTGCTCGACAGACTCAGGAAAGAGTGCCCTTGGGACAAAAAACAAACCAATGAAAGTCTGAGACCTAACACCATTGAGGAGGTCTTCGAACTCTGCGAGGCGCTGATGAACGATGACAACAAGAACATCTGCAAGGAATTGGGGGATGTCATCATGCATGTATGCTTCTATGCGCTCATCGGACAGGAAAAAGAAAATTTCGATATCGCTGATGTGTGCAACAAACAGGCCGACAAACTCATCTTCCGACACCCTCATGTGTATGGCAAGGAGAAGGCTGACTCTGCTGAACAGGTGCTGCAAAACTGGGAGCAGATCAAACTGCGGGAGAAGGACGGCAACAAAACTGTGCTGTCGGGGGTGCCGGCGGCACTGCCAAGCATCATCAAGGCTTACCGCATACAGGACAAGGCAAGAAATGTAGGCTTCGACTGGGAAAAACCTGAGGATGTGTGGCAAAAGGTGAGGGAGGAACTGGCTGAACTGGAGACAGAACTCAAAAAGGGGGACAAGCAGAAATCGACTGAGGAACTCGGCGACTTCATCTTCAGTGTCATCAATGCTGCAAGGCTCTATCACCTCAATCCCGACAATGCGCTTGAGCATACCAACCAAAAATTCATCAGACGATTCAATTATGTGGAGCAACATTCCATCCGTGTGGGTAAACCGCTCACCCAGATGACACTTGGGGAGATGGACCAACTTTGGAATGAGGCGAAAGAATTGGAAAAAGAACAACAATCATGAAAAATTACTGTTACGCTTCAACAATGAGACTCATGGGGCTTTCCCTCATGGCTGCCGTGCTCATCTCTATGGCAGGATGCAAAAAGAAAACAGAGGGAAGCCAACTCCCCGTCGTCAAGGTGGAGGAAGAGAGCGTGGAGGAAGGAGACAGCACCGTATATGGCGAATGTATCGACGCGGGCATGAACTCCCTTACATTGCTTACCAACAGCGGCGACACCATCGAATACGTCTTTGTCAGCGACGAGGGTGATGCTGATGTGCAGGGGGGACAGTTCCAAGGCGACAGAATGGCTGTCATCGGTGTGATAGGTGAGGAGGAAAACACGGCACAGAAAGTGATCAACCTCACTTCGCTCTTGGGACGGTGGGTCAGCCTGGACAAGAATTTTGAAATCAAGGATGGTGGGGTGGTGGAATCAACCGTCACGGCGGAATCCAATCCCTATACTTCATGGAAAGTATTCAACGGACATCTCATCCTGTCAAAAGACACTTTTGATATCGTCAACCTTGATCAAGACTCGCTGTATCTCGAGAATGACAAGGGAATCTTCGCATTCAAGAGACAGATGTGACAAACTCGCACCATGGAGCCATTCAAAGTTTATGTTTTGGGATGTGGCAGCGCCAAACCCACTACCCGACATTTCGCTTCATCTCAGGTCGTTGAGGTCAGAGGACGGGTATTCATGGTCGACTGCGGCGAGGGAACGCAGATACAACTGAGACGCGCAAAAGTGAGGTTCACAAGGCTCAGGGCGGTTTTCATCACCCACCTGCATGGGGACCACTGCTTCGGTCTTATCGGACTGATCTGCTCTTTCGCTCTGTCGGGGAGAATGGTGCCTCTGCATGTTTATGCTCCCCAGGCTCTGAAAAAACTCCTCGATGATATGCTGGCCATGTTCGCTCCCGACCTGTCATTTGAGGTCATTTTCCATCCGGTGGATACCACAGCGTCCCAGGTCATTTATGAGGATAGTGCGGTCACCGTGACCACATTGCCTCTGAAACACCGCATCCCGTGTTGCGGGTATCTGTTCAAGGAGAAACCCACACTGCCGCATATCCGGAGGGATATGGTCGATTTCTACCATATTCCGGTGACAAAGATGATGGACATCAAAAATGGGGCGGACTGGACGGATGAGGACGGAAATGTCGTTGCCAATGAGCGATTGGTCACACCGCCCGACCCGATAAGGTCGTTTGCCTATTGCTCGGACACACGATATATGCCTGCTCTTCACCAATTCATCGAGGGGGTGAGTTTGCTCTATCATGAGAGCACCTATGATGAGCGCCATAAAGATCTGGCAGAAGCATATTGCCACAGCACAGCGGCTGAGGCGGCGACAGTGGCACTGCAGGCCAAGGCACACCAACTCTTGATCGGACATTACAGTTCGCGCTATGAGGACGAGTCGGTCTTGCTGCAGGAGGCACAGAGCATTTTCCCACAGACTACACTCGCACAGGAAGGAATGGTGGTGGATGTTCTTTGATCTTAATGACTCTGTTTGATTTTCATAACTCGAATTTCATTACTCTTAATTGCATATAATATGAAAAAATCATTGATCACTCTATTGTTTACAGTCGCATCGTTTTCCTTCTCATGGGCGGGCGGACTGATGACCAACACCAACTATCACATCGCTTTCGACAGAATGTTCGCTCGTGGCGCTACCTATCAGATAGATGCCGCATTCAGCAACCCGGCTGGTCTGGCTTGGACACATGAGGGATGGCAACTGTCGTTCAACTGGCAGAGTCCCCATCAGAACCGTGATATCACCACCACGTTTCCTTTGATTCAGGGAATGTATGGTGAGCCGACGCACAAGTTCCTTGGGAAGGCAACGGCTCCTTTTGTGCCTGCGCTGTTTGCTGTATATAAGCACGATAATTGGGCGCTCTCATCGATGATTGGAATTGTGGGAAGCGGGGGCTTCGTTGAGTACGACGAGGGTGTGCCGATGTTCAACGTGTTGCTGGGGTCCATGTTCGCTGGGAATGGCATCATTCCTGGACAATACAAACTGGACTCGCAGATGAAAGGCAAGCAGTACATCTATGGGGGACAACTGAATTTCACCTACCGTTTCCATGACAATTTCTCGGCGGCTGTGGGTCTGAGGGCCAACTATTACGACGGTTACTATCAGGGACATGTCATCGCTAACCAACATGAATTATTCGGCGAACTGGCCAAACTGCAACTCGATGTCGACCAGAAAGGGTGGGGATTCACGCCCATCATCAGTGTGGACTATCACAATGGTCCTCTTACCTTGGGGGCAAAATATGAGTTCCGCACAAAACTGAATATACCCAATACCACCAACGAACTGACAGCGGGATTGGGAACGGGTCTTGTGACGTATCTTGGCCAGAATGATGCAGGCAGGACGGTGCTGCAAAAGATAGACGCGGAACTTGGCGGCAAGATGAAACCTTACATGGACGGCGAGAAGACGCGTTATGATATGCCGTCGCTGCTCGCGGTCGCTGCTCAGTATGAGTTCACTCCGAAACTTAGAGCCGCCCTGGAGTATCATTTCTTCGACGACAAACATGCGAAAATGGCGAATGACCGTCAGGAGAAACTGAAAGGTGGCACCCATGAGATACTGGCGGGCGTGGAGTACGATATCAATGATATGTTCACCGTCAGTGCGGGTGGACAACGTACAGACTACGGACTCTCTGATGAGTATCAGACCAACACTTCATTTGCCTGCGACAGTTACAGCGTGGGCCTGGGCGGCGCTGTCAACATTAACAAGAACCTACGGCTCAATGTCAGTTATTTCTGCTCCATCTACAGCGATTACGATGTGAAAACGGATAATTATTTGGGTACAGGAATGCCTGGAACGGATACCTATTCACGCACAAATGGGGTGTTCGGCGTGGGCATAGATTATAAGTTCTGATGCAGCAAGTCGTCATTACCAGTACACAAAACCCGAGAATCAAGCGGCTCCTCTCTCTCCAGCAAAAAGCGGGGGAGAGAAGGAGGGCGGGACTCTTTGTCGCTGAAGGATTGCGCGAACTCTCACATTGCTGCGAGGGAGGATTTGTGGCAGAGGAAATCTATTTTTGCCCTTCTCTGCTGCAAGGTGATGCTGCCAACTTCTTGGACAAATGGGCGGCGGAGGCTGTGTGGCACCAGGTGTCGCCCGAGGTATATGGGCGTATTGCCTATAGGGGGACTACAGAGGGGGTCGTGGCGGTCATCAGGGAAAGAAAACTGACACTGGATGACCTCCAACTTCGGGAGAATCCGCTCTTCGTCGTCCTTGAAAGCGTGGAGAAACCGGGCAACCTGGGGGCGGTGCTGCGGTCGGCGGATGCTGCGGGGGCGGATGCGGTCATCGTCTGTGACCCGCTCACCGATCTCTATAATCCCAACCTCATCCGTAGTTCGATAGGGGCGATATTTACAGTCCCATGTGTGGCTTGCAACTCGGAAGAGTGCATACGTTTCTTTAAACAGCACCATATCACCATCCTCACGGCTCAACTGCAGGACTCCCATCTATATTATATGGTGGACATGAAAAAGTCTACGGCTATCGTGATGGGGACAGAGTCCACCGGACTCACCGACATTTGGCGGAAGGCGGCAGATGCCCATATCCGTATCCCCATGCTTGGAAGGCTCGACTCCCTCAATGTGTCGGTCAGTGCTGCCATCCTCCTCTTTGAGGCGGTAAGACAAAGGCAGGAATCTCCGTAATCCCTTCCCATCTATCCCTTCTCCGTAAGCTGCGGTTTCACCGCAGCCACAATACAAGAAGGATGATTGCCAACGGCAATCATCCTTCTTTAGTTGCGGAGGCAGGACTCGAACATGCGACCTCCAGGTTATGAGCCTGGCGAGCTACCAACTGCTCCACTCCGCGATTTTTCATTTGCGGATGCAAAAGTACTGCTATTTTCTGAATCTACCAAATTTTCGCCCTTGTTTTTTTCCAAAAACTGCTTCCATACCCCTTTGACAATGGAAAAAGCAATAGAAAAGAGCATGATTCACCAAAAAATATCCATACTTTGTCCATTTTCTGTAAGCGGAGGTTTAGCCTCCGCATGCTCTTTTTTTGCCATCATCATCGGCCGTGAAAGATAATTTTTTCCAAAAATTAACAATCAAATGCCCCTGTTACGACTATTTTGCATTATCTTTGCAAAATCAAACGATCAAACAACTAATCACTTTAATATTTATGAGTCCTATTCAAACTTCTAAAATGACCAACTACCGTTGGATTATTTGTTCTATGCTGTTTTTTGCGACCACGGTCAACTACATGGACCGTCAGGTGCTGTCGCTCACATGGAAAGATTTCATCGCACCTGAGTTCCATTGGTCTGATGCTGACTATGGCACAATCACTGCTGCTTTCTCCATCCTTTATGCCGTGTTCTGCCTCTTCGCAGGTAAGTTCATCGACTGGATGGGTACCAAAAAGGGTTACCTTTGGGCGATTTTCGTTTGGTCGCTGGGCGCATGCCTTCACGCTGCATGCGGATGGGTGACCATGAAGTATGAGGGCATTGCCAGCATCGAGGCCCTGAGGGCTGTGGAGGCTGGTTCGGCCACCGCATTGAGCATCGCTACCATCAGCGTCTATCTCTTCCTCTTCTGCCGCGCCGTGCTGGCATTGGGTGAGAGTGGAAACTTCCCGGCCGCCATCAAGGTGACCGCTGAGTATTTCCCCAAAAAAGACCGTGCCTTCGCAACATCTATTTTCAATGCTGGTGCCTCAGTGGGCGCACTCGCTGCTCCCATCAGCATCCCACCATTGGCTGAGAAATTCGGTTGGGAGATGGCGTTCATCATCATCGGTGCGTTGGGTTTCCTCTGGATGGCTCTCTGGGTGTTTGTCTATGACAAACCCAACAAGAGCAAGCATGTCAATGCTGCTGAACTCACTTATATCAACCAAGATAGTGAGGATGTGGAAGATCCCAAGGAAGCAAATGATGAAGGACCGGCCATCAACTTTGCCAAGTGTTTTACATTCAAGCAGACTTGGTCGTTCATCGTGGGTAAGTTCATGACCGACGGTGTGTGGTGGTTCTACCTCTTCTGGGCTCCGGCATATTTCTCCGACCAGTTCAATTACAAGTCAAGTTCCACCATGGGACAGGCACTGATCTTCACCCTCTATCTGATCGTCACCGTGGTGTCTATTTTCGGTGGATACCTGCCAAAACTGTTTGTTGAGAAGCGAGGAATGAATCCTTATGCAGGTCGTATGCTGGCCATGCTGATCTTTGCATTCTTCCCGCTCTTCGCACTCTTCGCTCAGCCGTTGGCAATGTGGCAGAATAGTCCCATTGACCCGGCATGGTGGCCGGCTATCATCATCGGTCTGGCTGGTGCTGGACACCAGGCTTGGTCGGCAAATATCTTCTCCACCGTGGGTGATATGTTCCCGAAATCCACCATCGCTACCATTACTGGCATCGGTGCCATGGCTGGTGGTCTCGGTTCCATGCTCATCAACAAGATCTCGGGCAACCTCTTCGATTATGCTGAGGGACAAGGTGCTGCTTTCACCTTCTTCGGATATGAGGGCAAACCTGGTGCTTATATGATCGTCTTCTGCTTCTGTGCTGTTGCCTACCTGATTGGTTGGGTGATCATGAAGACCCTCGTTCCCAAGTACAAGCCTGTCGTGGTGGAGGACTAATGTTCTTGACACAACACAACGCATTCATATGTCAAATCCCCGCAGTTTTCATGCTGCGGGGATTTGTTTTGGTTCGTCTTGCCTGTCATTCTTGTTTGGCATTTTCTCAACTTCCATTTTGAAAATGTTGTATGTATGAGATACAATTTGAGTCGTAAGACGCATAATAGCGTTTGTCTATACTCTCAGCCTCCTAAGCAGACACATGTCTAAACTCCCAAACTCCCAAACTCCTAAACTCCTAAACTCCTAATCTCCTAATCTCCTAATCTCCTACACTCCTAAAAAATGAGGCTCCCACACGTGGGAGCCTCCCTTCAGAGTATCAAAATATATACAGTATGAGTGTTAGTCAAACATAGTCAGAACTTGGCCATCTTGATGGCAACCACTGCACATTCATCACCTTTGTTGCCAAGACTGCCGCCAGCACGGTCAAGAGCCTGCTCCAATGTGTCGGTGGTCAGAAGACCATAGACAACAGGTATCTCGCTCTTTGCGTTCAGACGGGCAATGCCGTAGGTCACACCCTGGCAAATATAGTCGAAATGAGGGGTTTCGCCGCGGATGACACTGCCCAGAATGATGATGGCGTCGTAACCGCCGTTGAGGGTCATCTGATGCGCTCCGTAAATCAGTTCAAAACTGCCAGGAACGGTCTTCACATGGATGTTCTCTGGAAGGGCACCATGGGCCTCAAGCGTGCTGACAGCACCACTTAACAGCGCATTGGTTACCTGACTGTTCCACTCTGATACCACTATGCCAAAACACATGTTGCTGGCATCGGGCACATTCGACAGGTTTTCCTCGGTGAGACGGTGGAGTGCTGTGCCCATCACTTATTTGGCCAAATATTCGATATACTTGTCAATGTCCTGCTGAGCGGCGGAACCAAGGTACTTTTCCTTGATGGTCTGGAAATGCTTCAGAGCCTCGTCATTCTTCTTCTGCTCCATCAGAATGAAGGCGGCTTTCTTCAGAGCAATCGGGGCTACGGAATTGTTGGTGCCCGACTCTGTGGCTTTGTCTGCCATGTTGGCGGCTTTCTCAAAAGCACTCAGGGCTTTGTCCAACTGCTTCACATTGGCATAGGCATCGCCCATGGCGATCACTGCAAGAGGACTCACCATCAAATCGCCCTTAGGACTGAAGGAATCAAGATATTTCACTGCTTCCTCCCACTTGTCCTGCTTGGCATAGCAAAGACCTGCATAAAGGTTGGCGAGGTTACCGGCTTTGGTGTTTCCATATTCACTGGCTATCTGAATGAATCCGGGGGCACCCAGACTGTCACCTTTCAGCGCCTTGTCGAAATCCTGCATCATGTAGAGGTCCTGACAACGGGCAAGTGCCGTGCTGGCCTTCTCATTGCGGGAAGCGGAATAACTTCTCCAAGCGAGAATGGCGCCTATCAGAACGATGAGTGCTACAAGGCAGAAAATGATGGTTTTCTTGTACTTAGTCAGAAATGCCTCCGACTTGTTGAGGGTCTCCATTAATTCGGAGTTGTCATTTGCTTGTTTCTTTGCCATTATTGTTTTTTGTTTTGATTGTTGTTCTTGTTCTTTAATGGACCTTGATATGATGGTGGGACATCAAAATGGAAGGCATCATTTTTTGCGACGCAAAATTACTCATATTTTCCTAAATGCTGAAATTTATTGCAAACTTTTTTCGTTTTTCATCCACAAATGGCGTAACTTTGCAGAAAATAGTGTGTCACACTGCGTAAATCTCATGATACTCAACAATATCTCAATTGTCAACTATAAGAATATCCTGATGGCAAATGTGGACTTGTCTCCCAAACTCAACTGCCTGCTGGGGCAGAATGGGATGGGGAAGACAAATTTCCTCGACGCTGTGCATCTGCTGTCGTTCTGCAGGAGTGCACATACGGCTGTCGACTCTCAGATCATCTCACATGAGCAGGATTTCTTCATGGTGGAGGGACAATATGTGACGGAGAACGGGGATGCCGAAAATATCTATTGCGGAATGAAACGAGGGCAGAAAAAGCACTTCAAACGCAACAAGAAAGAATACAAACGGCTCTCCGAACATATAGGACTCATTCCTCTCATCATGGTCTCACCACGCGACTCTGCCATTATCGATGGGGGAAGCGAGGAGAGAAGGAGACTGATGGATATGGTCATCTCACAGTTTGACAATGCATACCTGCTGGCTCTCAACAACTACAACAAGGCTTTGCAGCAGCGCAACGCTCTGCTCAAAATGGAGGAGGAACCTGATCCCGCTCTCCTGGAGGTCCTGGAGATGCAGATGGCTGCGGAGGGGGAAAAGGTATATGCCAAAAGAACGGTCTTCGTAAAGGAATTCGTGCCGGTTTTCCAACAGATCTACAGCCATATATGCAATGAAAGTGAAAAGGTGGACATCGAATATGTGTCTCATGGACAGAGGGGAGACTTGTTGGAGGTCATACAGCGCGACAGGGCCAAGGACAGAATCCTCGGTTATTCTTTGCATGGCATTCACCGTGATGACCTAAACATGAGTCTGGGAGGGTATCCCATGAAAAAAGAAGGGAGCCAGGGACAGAACAAGTCGTTTGCCATCGCTCTCAAACTGGCACAGTTTGATTTCCTAAAACGCACCAACAGCAGTACTATACCGCTCCTGCTGCTTGATGATATCTTCGATAAACTGGATGCCGCACGGGTGGAGCAAATCGTAAAATTGGTTTCGGGAAACAGTTTCGGACAGATTTTCATGACCGACACCAACCGCGACCATCTTGATAAGATCCTGCGACACTCCTCGTCAGAATACAGAATCTTTGAGGTTGAGCATGGAGATATTCACCTGAAACAATAACAATAATGTTCCGGAGAGACGTAAAAAAACTGGATGATGTCTTGGCGAGGTTCCTGAGAGTCTCTGGCCTTGAGACTCCTTTGCTGCAACGTAGGCTCATCGATTCTTGGGGGGAGGTGATGGGGCCGGTGATTGCAAAATATACAGAACAGGTGTTCATCTCTAATCAGACGCTCATGGTGAAAATAAACAATTCGGCCCTGAGAGCCGAATTGTCTATGATGCGAACGCAAATTGTCAGATTGCTCAATGACCACATTGGGGTGATGGTCATCGCTGATGTCAAACTTTACTGACCATCTTTGGGAACCACAACATATATTCAATATCATGACGTTCATGATTTCCTCTTGTGGTAGTTGTTAATGAATCCCCAGTTTCTTTCTTGGGAAAGGCGTCATTGTTCCTTATTATCTTGAGGGTTTCCTCGATAGTCGGATCATCAGTGTTCAGGTATTCCATCCACGCTTCCTCATCAAGCATGTTGTAGATGATGCGGCTGTAGATGTAGCGCTCAAAGAGGGCATGCGATTTCTGAAGCATCAGGTTGCGGCGCTGCAAACCGTTCTTGTCTCCGTATGCCGCAAATTTCTCCAATAGGTTTTGCTTCTTCAGATAGGAGAGCAGGCTCTGCATGTTGTTGTAGCCTTTCATCTTGTCTCGGTTCTCATCAGTGTAGTCGAAAGCAAACTGAATGATCATGCCACTCATGGCGGCCTCCTTATAATAAGAGGTGATGCCGAGGGTGTCTTCTGGGACAAAGATGTCGGGGGTGATGCCGCCACCGCCATAGACCGTGCGCCCAATGCGGGTGTGGTAGGCCGGACCGGTGTGTTTGATGCTGTCTTGTGAGAAATATTCACCACGGGCATAACGCGTGAGAAGGTCTTCCTCATAGTCCTTGTCGTTGCCTGTCGTGTAGGGCTTCTGAATGCAGCGGCCTGATGGGGTGTAATAACGGGAGATGGTTAGTCTGATCATGCTGCCGTCGGAGAACTCAATGGGTTTCTGTACCAGTCCCTTGCCAAAGGAACGGCGGCCGATGACCGTGCCGCGGTCATTGTCCTGAATGGCGCCGGCAAAAATCTCTGAGGCTGAGGCTGAACCTTCGTTGATGAGCACCACAAGAGGTATTTGCTGATAGGCTCCGCGACCGTCACTGGGGAAAATCTCACGGGGCTGCTTGCGACCTTCGGTGTAGACGATGCAGCGCCCCTTGGGGAGAAACTCATTGGCTATCTGAACCGCTGGTGCCATGTATCCGCCTGAGTTGTCTCGGAGGTCGATGATCAGGTTGTTCATGCCTTCCTGGGAGAGTTGGGCAAGGGCACCGAGCATCTCACCATAGGTGTTCTCTCCAAAATTTTTGATGCGGATATAGCCGATGCGGTTTTTCTCATCAATCATGTATACCGTACTGATGCTGTGGGTGACAATGTCGTCACGTGTCACCGTGTAGTATCTCACCTTGTTCTGATGAAAGCGCTCCACACCGATCTTCACCTTCGTGCCACGGGGACCTTTCAGGCGACGCATGGCTTCCTCATTGGTCACTTCTTTTCCCACAAAGGGCTTGTCGTCAACACTCACAATCTTGTCGCCTGCCTGCAGGCCGGCTTCCTCAGCGGGACCGCCGGCTATCACGTTCTGAATGTGGATGGTGTCCTTGCGGATAACAAATTCGATGCCCACACCGGAAAACGAACCATGCAATTCGTCATTGGCCGACTGCACGTCCTTGGCACTGATATACACGGAGTGGGGATCCAGTTCGCCAAGAATCTCGGGAATGGCTTTCTCCACCAGGTCGTTCATGTTGACACTGTCCACATACTGGTCATCGATGATGTGGAGCAGGTTGTTCAGACGGTTGCTGCCTGAGTTGATGATGTTCAGACGGTTGCCAGAGAAATGGTTGGCATAGAACGAACCGATGATGATGCCGAGCACTACGCAGGCGGCAAGCATCAATGGCATATAGCGGTTGGACTTATTCAGATTCATGTTCGGTGAGGTTGATGAATTTTATATCTATGTTGGCTCGGCGAAGCAGGTCAATGCCGTCGGATAGGCGGTATTCCTCGCCATAAACCACGCGGCGGATGCCCGACTGGATGATGAGTTTGGAGCATTCCAGGCAGGGCGAGGCGGTGACATAAAGGGTGGCTCCGGTGCTGTTGTTGTGACTGCGGGCAAGTTTGGTGATGGCATTGGCCTCGGCATGAAGGACATAGGGCTTCGTCACGTTGTGATCGTCTTCGCACACGTTCTCAAAACCGCTTGGAGTTCCGTTGTAGCCGTCGCTGATGATCATCTTGTCCTTCACCACAAGTGCTCCCACTTGACGGCGATGGCAGTAACTGTTCTCTGCCCATATCCGGGCCATGCGCAGGTAGCGCAGGTCGAGTTGGTGCTGTTTGTCTTCCATGTTCATGTCGTCATTTCTTTTTGTGAGGACGGCGGATGCCATTGCGGCGGAGTAATGCGTCAATGGTGGGCTCGCTGCCACGGAATTGCTTGTAAAGTGTCATAGGATGCTCTGTCCCGCCACGGGAGAGTATACAGTCGCGGAATCGCTGCGCTGTCTCGCGGTCGAAAATGCCGCGTTTTTTGAACACGCTGAATGCATCGGCCTCAAGCACTTCTGCCCACTTGTAACTGTAATAACCCGACGCATAGCCGCCGGCCATGATGTGGGAGAACTGTGTGGTCATGCAGGTGTTGGGCTTCTGGGGCAACAGAACCGCCTTGGCCCATGCCTTGTGCTCAAACTCTATCAGGTCGCCACTGAACTCTTCACGCATGGTGTAGTAGGCCATGTCGAGAAGACAGAAACTCACCTGACGGAGGCAGCCGTAGGCTACTTGGAAATTGCGGCTTTTCAGAATACGGTCAATCAACTCATCGGGCAAGGGCTCTCCTGTCTGGTAATGGAAGGCAAAGGTGCGGAGAAACTCTTTCTCCACAGCGTAGTTCTCCATGAACTGGGAGGGAAGTTCCACGAAGTCCCACCATACACTGGTGCCTGACATGCTCTCAAAACGGGTGTTGGCAAACATGCCGTGAAGAGAGTGCCCGAACTCATGCAGGAAGGTCTCCACCTCGCCGAGGCTGAGAAGGGAGGGCTGGCTGTCGGTGGGTTTGGTCAGGTTCATCACCACACTCACATGGGGACGGACATTCTCACCCTTGCTGTTGATGTACTGCCCTTGGAAATTGGTCATCCACGCTCCGCCTTGCTTGCCTTTGCGGGGATGGAAGTCGGCATAGAAAACGGCGAGATAACTGCCGTCCTTGTCAAACACCTCGTAGGCCTTCACATCTGGGTGATAGACGGGGATGTCTTTGTTCTCGCGGAAGGTGATACCATAAAGGCGGTTGGCAAGGCCGAAAATGCCTTCTGTCACTTTGGACAATTCGAAATAGGGGCGCAGCATCTCAGAGTCGATGTTGTACTTCTGCATCTGCAACTCATAGGAGTAATGGGCAAGGTCCCATGGCTCAAACTGATACTGGCGGCCTTCTTTCTTTTGGGCTAACCGCTCCACTTCCGAGATCTCTTTTAGAGCGGTGGGCTTATACGCGTCGATGAGTTGGTCAAGCAAACGGTAGACATTGCGCACATTGCTGGCCATACGGCGGCGAAGCACGAAGTCTGCAAGGCTTTTGTAACCAAGCAGTTGGGCACGCTCACGCTGAACATTCACGATGCGCTTGCATATCTCTATGTTGTTCTCGGTATTGTCGTGGGTGCAAACCGTACTGCTCGCCATGTAGAGTTGCTCGCGGAGGTCCCGGCGGGTGGAGTATTTCATGAAAGGACCGATGCTTGGGGCATCGAGGGTGAACACCCAACCGTCTTTACCTTCATCCTTGGCTTCCTGGGCGGCGGCCTCACGCACTCGTTCTGGCAGTCCGGCAAGGTCGGCTTCGTCGGTCAGGTGCAGCGTGAAAGCCTTGCGCTCCTTGCGGAGGTTCTGGGAGAACTGAAGGGAGAGCATGCTGCTCTCTTCGTTGAGTTGACGGAGGCGGGCCTTGCCTTCTTCATCAAGGAGTGCACCACAGCGGGTGAAACCTTCGTAGGTGTTGTCGAGCAATCGCTTCTCCTCGGGTGTGAGGCGGCGGTGGTGAAGGTGTACTTGACGGATGCGGTCGAACAGACGCTCATTGAGCATCACATCGTTGTGATGCTGGGTGAGCAGGGGCTCGATCTTCTGGGCAAGTGCATCCAACTCGTCGGTGGTCTCGGCGCTGAGAAGATTGAAGAAAACGGTTGACACTCGGTCGAGAAGACCATAGTATACAGGGTCGTCATCCTTGCAGATGATGGTGTTGTCGAAAGTGGGTTTCGAGGGGTTGTTGATAGTCTTGTCTATCTGCTCCTTGTCGCGGCGGATGCCTTCGATGAACGCTGGCTCAAAATCCTCCAGACGTATCTTGTCAAAGGGATAGGTGCCGTGAGGGGTGTCGAAGGGTTCAAAAAAAGGATTCTTGCGCTCCTCATCCGTCTGATGGATGTCTGGAGCAGGTGTTTCCTGAGTATGCAGGAGGTCTTTATCTGTAGATGTCATGTTTGTTGATGTCCTTTGAGCACGCAAAGTTAATGAATAATTGAAAATTAATGTTCTATTCATGTATTTTTTATGATAATTTACCTATTTTTGTATGTGAAAAACTCCTTTTGGCATATAGCATGAATAGCATTCGCTCTGATGTGGTCGGTATGACGGCCATCTGCACACTGATGCATTTCCTCGTGGATGGATTGTGCATCTGCTGCCTTTACCTGTTCATGGCTCCAGAAGATACCATGCAGGTGGTGAGGGTGTTCGCCATATACAATTTGCTCGCGTTCCTCACACAGCCGTTGACGGGCTATTGGGCAGACTGTGTCAGAGACAGACATTGGCTGTTGCTGGTGGCGGCACTTTTGTTGACGGCGGCGGTGTTGGCGGCGGCTCTTGTCATCAACCTGGGACTGTCGGCTCCGAGAGTCCTCTGGGGAGTGGCGGTGTTGCTGGGAATGGGCAACTCGTTTTTCCATGTGTGGGGAGGCAAGCAGACTGCCTTGATGACGGGAAATGACATCCGTGCTCTGGGCACCTTTGTGTCGTCGGGCGCGTTCGGACTGGCGGTGGGCGGTGTGTGCTGCTCTTGGTTCTTGCTCTACGCTTTCCTGTTCGCAATATGTCTGGCTGCGGTTGGCTTCCTATGGATGGAAGGCTCAGCAGGTTCTCTTCCTGAGGAGAAAAACAAGGTGGCAAAAAGGCATTTCTCCAAAACAGAAGTATGTCTGTTCATGGTTGCCATCATGGCTTTTGTCATGGGGCGCTCACTGATAGGAGAGACTTTCGCCACAGGTATAACGAAAAACTCTGCCGTCATTCTGGGGATGGGAGCCGTTTCCATGCTGGGCAAAATGGCTGGGGGATGGATAGCGCGGGCTTTGGGCATTGTCAGCGCTCTCTTATTGATGCTCTCGGCAGTGGGGGCTTGCTTCTTATGGGGCGGTTCAAGTATGCCTGCTGTCCTGACAGGATTGTTTTTCATCAACTGCACCATGCCTGTCACCTTATACCTTGCCAATGTGGTTCTGAAGGGTAGGGAAGGACTGGCCTTCGGTTTGCTTGCTGCTGCCCTCATGCCAGGCTTCCTTCTCTCCCTGATTTAATTCATCATATCTCGCACCTCATCATATCTCTCACCCCTCACCTCCCACCTCTCACCTCTCACCTCTCACCTCTCACCTCTCACCTCCCACCTCCCATGATGCTCACCCTTCTCTTTACTATCATCATCGAAATCTTGGTGCTCCTCGCTCTCCGAGAGCGAAGGAAAAGGGTGCTTGTTGCTTCTGTGGTTGTCAACATCCTCACCAACATTCCGCTCAACATGTACGTGAAGGCTGTACATCCAGATTGGGGTATCATCCTCTTGGCCGAAGGCATCGTCTTCATTGTCGAAACATTATGGTATTACCTTTTCATCAAGAAACTGTCCCAGGCCGCCATCTACAGTTTCCTTTGCAATGCCATCAGTTTCCTCTTAGGCTTGTTGTTCACATTCCTCTCATTCCTCCTCCCTCTCTGATTCTCCCCCTCAGTTTGCCTTTCTCCGTAAGAGGGTGTGTCAAAATGTAGATTTTCATTGCCGGCATTTACAATTTGTAATCATTATGGCGGCCTGAAGGGCCAATGAGCGGTTAGCCCAGGGCAACGCCCTAGGTTTTTATGTGTGGCAACAACTGCGCCCTGTAAGGGCAAAAGAATTGATTATCAACGCTTTTGCCCTTACAGGGCGACTTTAATACTCTGCCTTATACCCAGGGCGATGCCCTGGGCTAACAGATGCTGGCCTTTCAGGCCGTTCTCCTTCCTTACAATCTGTAAGTTGCGCGTTCAAATGATTTCATTTTGACACACCCTCCCCTTCCCGCGAGCCGCTTCTTCCCTTGCGCCGCCTTTCTCCGTAAGCGGCGGCTTTGCCGCCGCCCCTTCCTGCGAGCCGCCCCTTCCCTTGCGCCGCCTTTTTCCGTAAGCGGTGGCTTTGCCGCCGCCCCTTCCCAGCACTTTTGCTTAATAGTTGTTATTTTTTTATACCTATCACACCAAGGTAGCGTTTTTTCATGTATATTTGCATGCTGTATATAGGCAATAAAAGAGAACAATCATTATCAGATATCATTTATGACAATATTCACTTCGCAATTATTGGACATTATTTCTCCAGGTAGTTACCGCCGTCCTCGAGTCAGGTTGGACGATGTCCAATCCAAGATTGAACAGATCAAACCAAAGAAGGTGGTGGACACGCTGGCCAACCATCATGGCTGTTGTGACAACATGGCTGACTCATGCTGCCATGGAAGTGACTCATGTTGCTCACATGCCGCTGACTCTGTCAGCGCATCTGCCAATGGATTAGTGGATTACATCGGAAATGGTGGCGGCGGGTCGTCAACATTGATCTGGTCCATCGTTGCGGTGCTCCTGGCCTTGCTCCTGTGCTTCTATTTTGTTTCTCTTTATAGAAAAAGGCTGTCCGTACGCTAAAACAGCCTTTCCAATGCCATCACTAGAATATTCCCACGGCTGAGTTTCAGAAGGCCTTCGTGCTCCATGAGGTGAAGTTCGCGGGATACATTCAGACGGCTCTTTCCAAGGGCTGTGGCTATCTGCTGCATCTTCAGATGGAATACTTTCTCGCCAGCCGGGTAATGGCAACGCTCACTCAGATAACGACAGATCTTGTGTCGGAGGGTCTGAGGATGAGTATGCCAGGGACGGCGGGCAAGACGTTGTGTCCGCGTGGCTATGATGTTGAGCAGGTTGGTACGGAAAATGTCGTTGCTCTCAAGCAAACGTAAAACTTCTGACTTGCTGAGCATGAGCAGTTCGCATGGGGATGCGGATTGACAGGTGTGGGGATGGCGTTGGGAAAGCCCGAAAAGGTACTCCGGAGGCATCAGCATGGGGGCTGAGATGCGCTCTTCAACATGATAACTGTGGTCATCGGAATAGGAAAGAAGTGTTACTCGACCGCTCATCAGGAAAATCATCTGTTCACAGGGACTGCCATCAGAACAGATGACATGACCAGTGTCCATACGCACAAATTCAAGTTTGGTGTGACCCACAAGGGAGGTCAGGCCGTTCTGGCTCATTCCTTGAAACAAGGGATGGCGTAGAAGGCGTTCGTAGATGAATTCGTTGCGGTTGTCCATGGGATGGGGTCAGTCTCCGACAATCTTCTCACGGAGGGTAGGGGAGAACCATACCTGATAGTCGTCCTTTCCGTCTGAGTAGATGAAATAAACCATCAACTCGGGATGTTGCTCAAGCAACTTCTGGGCTTTCTCAATGCCCATCACCATGAACGCGGTGGCATAGGCATCGGCAATGGCACATTGGTTGGCGAGCACCGTGGCAGAAAGAAGACTATGCTGAACGGGACGGCCTGTCTTAGGGTCGATGGTGTGGGCGTATTTCTTACCGTCCTTATAGTAGAAATTGCGGTAGTTGCCACTGGTTGCCATCGCTTTGTCGGTCACATTAAGGATCGTCTCCAACTCTGTGGAACTCTGAGTGGGATCATCTGTCGGACGGTTGACACCGATGCGCCAGGGCAGACGCTTCTCATTGACACCCTTCGTCACTATCTCACCGCCTATCTCTACCATGTAATTGACCACATCATGACGGCTCAGAACCGATGCCACCACATCACAGGCATACCCTTTGGCTATAGCACTGCAGTCGAGCATCACACGGGGATCTTTCTTGGTGAGATGACCGTCTGATGATAAACTGATTTTATCGTAACCCACAAACTGAAGCAGACTGTCGATCATATGCTGGTCGGGGGACGTGCCTTCCTTGAAACCAAATCCCCATTGGTTGACAAGGGGAGCGACAGTGATGTCAAATGCCCCTTCTGTAATGGTGGAAACTTGCTGGGCGATGCGGTAGACATCCTTGAATAGTTGGTCTGCCTGAACTTCCTCGTTATTGTTCATCTTGGTGATGATGGAACTGGGGTTGAAGGGAGAAAGCGACTGGTCTACCTGTTGGAGGGCTGCCTCAATCTCGGATTGCAAATCCTTGTCGCTTTGGTAGGTGATATGGTAATACGTGCCAAAGATGGGGGCAGTCGTTGTCTTGTATGGCATATTTTGCTGCTGCATGATAATAAGCACTGTGCCTACAATGAGCAGCACAAGGAATGGTATCTGCCAAATCAGTTTCTTATTGCTTCCTTTCATGTATGAATCTATATCTTGTTCACAAAAACCTCAAATCTCTCACCTCACCTCTCATTTCTCACCTCACACCTCTCACCTCTCACCTCACACCTCTCATTTCTCACCTCACACCTCTCACCTCTCACCTCTTACCTCTTATATATCCAAAGATATCATAAAAGTGTATCCGATGCGGGTGCTGCCACTCTTTCCAAAACCGGGCACATACCACACTTTGCCATGTTCACCGAAGTCGTGGGCGATGCGCTTGCGGTATCGAACACTCCATCCAAGGTGAATGGGACCCCATATTTTGGCATCTACTCCTCCAGAAAACTCTGCCCAATGGCAACTGCAGTTGACGTCATCGGCTGCCCATTCGGCTACACCTCCCCAGAAAGGATCCTTTATGTCGGGATGGGAAAAGTCGTACTTGAAAAAACTGAAACCATAGCGGATGCCGCCGTAAATGCGGTAAGCATCGTGCTTGTCCTTCATCAGGTTGTAGTCGCCACCGATACGGAAGTAGGGAGATTTTGAGGAATAGGTGATCTGGGTGATCTCATCATCGTGGCTCGCCATGCCAAGGCCTGCCTCCAATACGGGAAAATAGCGGTCACGGAGATTGATGCGGAGTTGGGCCTCCATCTGTCCGTAATCGCTGACCGCGTTCTGAACCAATCCGGCAAGGTCTACACCAATGGCAAAACCATTCAGCCAAGGGGTGGTGTCCGGCTCTAAGTCCGTATCGAGAACCTTGGCTGACTGTGCACTCAGGGGAAGAGCCAACAGCAGACTAATGGCCAGGCTTGATATATAGTTGCATATGACTGCTGATCGTGTCATAGTTCACAATGGATTTGGAGATGACAATGGAGTCGATGACATGGTGAGTATACTCTATCTTGTCGAGTTGGTGGAAGAAAGTGGGTGAGCAGTCCACTGACTCGAAATGGGAGATGTCGGTCTTGTAGAGCCTCACAGTGTCAGTGCGGGTCACGTTAAACGTATCTGTAAATAGGAAGAGGAGCAGGTCGGAGGGCTGTTTGTAACTCACCGGAATCACAAATGTCTTTCCCTGGATGAAGCGGTTGAGCAGGATGGTGTCCTGCTTTTCGATGCGCTTGGCAACAACGGAGAGGGTGTCGGTGAGCACCGTATCGGCACCTGCAAGTTCATACTTGCATCCCTTGACGGCACTGAGAGGACAGTCGACTGCGTCACAGGCCACCAACAACAAGACAATAAAAATGAATGCTATTCTCCGCATCGGATAGCCTCCTCTATCTGATAGTCATTGCGTGTGCTCGATGAACGGCTGATGAGGTCGCCGACAAAACCGGCAAGGAACAACTGGGTGCCGATAATCATCATCGTCAGGGAGATGTAGAAATAGGGGGAGTCGGTCACAAGTCGCTGGGGAACACCATGGGCAAGGGCGATCAACTTGTTGGCGCCTATGATGATGGCGGCCACAAAACCGATGAAGAACATGATGGTGCCTAAAAATCCGAAGACATGCATCGGCTTCCGTCCGAAACTGCTAAGGAACCATAGGGTAAGCAGGTCAAGGTAACCGTTGACAAAACGGTTGAGACCGAATTTGGACTTGCCGTATTTGCGGGCCTGATGATGTACCACCTTCTCGCCGATCTTGTCAAAACCGGCATTCTTGGCCAAATAGGGGATGAAACGATGCATCTCGCCATACACCTCAATGTTCTTCACCACCTCATGACGGTAGGCCTTCAGACCGCAGTTGAAGTCGTGAAGGTTCTTGATGCCGCTGATGCGCCGCACCGTGGCATTGAAAAGTTTGGTGGGAAGGGTCTTCGAAAGAGGGTCATAGCGTTTCTGCTTGTAACCCGACACCAGGTCGTATCCCTCGCTCTTGATCATGCGGTAGAGTTCGGGAATCTCGTCGGGGGAGTCCTGAAGGTCGGCGTCCATCGTGATGACTACATCGCCCACCGCTTCCTTGAAACCACAGTACAGGGCGGGACTCTTGCCATAGTTGCGGCGGAACTTGATGCCACGGACATGCTCCGAACGAGTGGAAAGTTCTTCTATCACGTCCCAGGAATGGTCGGTGGAACCATCATTGATGAACAATACCTCGAAACTGAAGCCGTGCTCTTCCATCACACGTTCTATCCAGGAATAGAGTTCTGGAAGAGACTCTTCTTCATTGTAAAGAGGAATGACGACAGATATGTCCAACTGGGGATTCTTATTTAATTTTTCCATGTGTTGATGTTATTTGATACGCCGAGTGACACTCGCATATAAGGCGGTCGTGAGACTCATGACCAAACCTGCCACCATGTTCGACCACAGCAATTGTATGGCTATGTCTATCGGGCGCATCTTGCGTAGTTGTTCACTCATTTGGGTGATGAGGTCTTTGGAATAACCCATGCGACTGAAGGATTCAGTAAATTCCTTGTCGTTGAGTACCGACAGGTATTGCTCAATGATAAAACCATGGTCAAGATACTGGAAATAGGCCCATTGCACTATGGCAAGAATCAGAGAGGCATGAAAGACCGTGAGCATGGAATGAAGGTAGGCTTGGAAATAACCTATCTTGCCACCACACACCTCGTCGGCATAGCGCTTGGTCAGAATAGCAACATAGAAGGGGGTATAGACCATGGTCGCGGTCCAGAGTATGCCACAGATGGGGTAGTGGAAATTGCCGACAAACAGGGCAAAACTGATAATCCATAATACACCTAACTTCGCTCCGTCTATACGGGCGTAGGCACTGACTTGATTCCTGGGATTCAACTCTTTCGGGGAATCCTGATTCCTTGGTTCACTTGAAGACACGATGGCTCTTTCTGATTGATTGTGCAAAATTAGATAAAAAATCCGATTAAACGAGTAAAAATCAAATGTATTTGTTTTTTCATCTTTATTTCATCATTTTGCATTACCTTTGCACTCAAACCGACAAATATGGGAAAAATGCTGTTAGCCTTGCTTCGGAGATGGACTAAAACAAGCCTTGTGCTCCGTATCCTCATCGGACTTATCATTGGTGCGGTATTGGGAATCGTCGCTCCGCAGTGGGCGGCGATAGGTATACTCGGAATGGTGTTCGTCAGTGCGCTGAAGGCCATCGCTCCTGTGCTGGTGGCGGTGCTCGTCATGTCATCGGTGGCAAAGGCGGGTGAGGGACTGGGACCAAGGTTCCGCATTGTGGTGTCGCTATATCTCCTTAGTACTTTTATAGCGGCCTTGCTGGCGGTGACGTTCAGTTTCCTGTTCCCGGCGACTATCCAACTGAGGGATGTGGCCTCAGGACAGGCTCCCAGCGCTTTGGCGGATGTGTTCATCAATTTGCTTACCAATATGGTGGCCAATCCGCTGATGTCCACTTCAACAGCCAATTATATCGGCATCCTCTTCTGGGCCATCATCTTCGGATTGGCTCTCAAGAAAAAGGCGAGCCAAAAGACTATCGATGTCATACACGACTTGTCGGAGGTTGTCTCCCAGACTGTGAGATGGGTCATTCAGTTTGCTCCTTTCGGCATCTTGGGCCTGGTCTTCGCATCGGTGTCGGAAAGCGGTCTGGAGGTCTTCACTACATACGGACATCTTGTTCTCTTGCTGGTGGGGTGCATGTTGGTAAATGCTCTCATCTCCAATCCGCTGATCAATTTCCTGCTGCTGCGCCGCAATCCATATCCCTTGCTCTTCACATGCCTGAAGGAGAGCGGCATCAACGCTTTCTTCACCCGTTCCTCTGCTGCCAACATCCCTATCAATATGACTTTGTGTAAAAACCTGGGCATCAACGAGGATTTCTATTCTGTCAGCATACCTCTGGGGGCTACCATCAATATGAATGGGGCTGCGGTCACCATTACTGTCATGACACTGGCGGTCGCCCATACATTGGGCATGGAGGTGAGTTTCGTGCCGGCGCTCATTCTCAGCATCATCGCTACATTGGGGGCTTGCGGTGCTTCCGGGGTGGCTGGTGGATCGCTGCTGCTGGTGCCCTTGGCATGTTCTTTCCTCGGCATCGGCAATGATGTGGCCATGCAGGCTGTAGCCATCGGCTTCATCATCGGTGTTGTCCAGGACTCCGTGGAAACCGCCCTCAATTCCAGCGGCGACGTATTCTTCACCGCCACCGCCGAATACTACGACCAAAAAAAGAAAAAGTCTCCCCCATCATCCACCCTATAGCATCTATCTCTACTTCCCTCTATCCCCTCTATCCCCTCTATCCCTTTCTATAGCATCTATCCCTATCTATAGCATCTATCCCTATCTATAGCATCTATCCCTATCTATAGCATCTATCCCTTTCTATAGCATCTATCTCTATCTATAGCATCTATCCCTATCTATAGCATCTATCCCTATCCATCCCCTTTCTCCCCTCTATCCCCTCTCCATGTAATATCCATAAAACTCTTTGAAATAACACACAAAGCCCATTTCTCCCATTAATACTAATTTTGCACCCAGAAACCAACAAAAAACCATCAATAAATGAAACGTCTTGTATTAGCCGGAATGATGCTGGCTACATCTTTCCTTGGAGCAAACGCCGAAGTTGACCCCAATTTCCACATCTATCTTTGTTTCGGACAGTCCAATATGGAGGGAAACGCTCAATGGGAAACCATTGACAACAAATATGTTGACCCGCGTTTCCAGATGCTGGCCACAACGAAGTTTGACAATCCGAAGCGTACCATGGGACAGTGGTACACGGCTTTTTGCCCCATCGTCAGTCCGATGGGAAAACTGGGCATGGCGGATTATTTCGGGCGCACGATGGTGGCGGCTATGCCTGCCGATGTGAAAATCGGTGTGGTGGCGGTGGCTATGGGCGGATCTCCCATTGAGATGTTCGACAAGGACAAGTATCAGAGCACGATTGCTGCCAACTCCAAAGAGTGGTATGTCACACTGGCCAAAAATTACTATGGCGGCAATCCTTATAAGCGACTCATCGACATGGCGAAAAAAGCGCAGGAGGTGGGTGTCATCAAGGGTATTCTCTTGCATCAGGGGGAGTCGAACAATACCCAGCAGGACTGGCCAAATAAGGTGAAGAAAATATATAACGATATTCTGAAAGACCTCGGACTGGAGGCTAAAGATGTGCCGCTGTTCGCTGGCGAGACGGAATACCAGGACCAGGGCGGGGCTTGTTATGGACACAATGCGGTCATCGCTCGCCTGCCGCAGGTGATTCCCACGGCTCATGTGGTCAGCGCAAAGGATGTGCCGGGCAACGGAAATGATCCCTGGCATTTCAGCGCGTCTGGATACCGCATCATGGGTAAGCGCTATGCCTATGAGACACTGAAAGTGATGGGGATGGAACCGAAGGCTGATCCTGAATACAACATGCCTGATAACCTTAGGGTCTTCCTGGAGGTTTCTCGTCTAAATGATGTCGGCGATGTGCAGATGAATATGGGTACCAAAAAAACAGTCAATGTGAAAGCGGTCTTCGCCGATGGCCATACGGAGGATGTGTCTGAGTATGTGAGGCTTGTCGTTCCTGACTTCATGACTGCCGACCGCAACACGCTTTCCGCCAAAGAAGAGGGGGAGGGCACCGTGACTGTGGAGTATACTGACTTCACGGGAAAGACTCAGTCAACTTCCTTCCAGGTGAAGAGCCTCGATCCTGCCAAAAACGATGTTCTGGTGGTGAATGGCGGTGATGCGGGTAAGGCCATTGGGGACAAACTATGCAGGACGACACTGATCGAACCCCTCACGCAGGGGAAGACGTATGTGGTCAAGGCTAAGATCAAGGCTGAAAACAGCGGAACTTGTGCCTTGTGGCTGGTGTGGTCTGACAGTCCCAACAAAGATAATGATGGAAATAGCAAGGATATTCAAAAACAGACTGGTTACAAAGTGACTCAGACTTTCAAGAACTTCTCATGGGAATTCACTGCCAAATATCCGCATGACAAACTACAGTTCGCTTTCGGACAACTCAGGGGTAATGTGTTTTTCGATGATGTGACATGTGTGGAGAAGGGTACTTCCAAGGAGATGGTGGCCAATGGGCATTTCGATTCTGATGATCTCTCCATGTGGGAAGTCATCGGCGCTGCTCCATTGACAATGGTCGTTGAGAAGGAATTCGCTTCGGGTATTGAAAATGTAAGAGAAGACGGTTTTGCCAAATCCAATGATATCTTCGACCTTCAGGGCCGTAAAGTGGCATCCCCGGCTCGTGGCATCTACATTCAGAATGGAAGAAAGTTTGTGGTGAAATAAGGCATAGTTTGTCCCGACAGACACTCCCTTCAAAAAGAGTATTGTTTAAACTCCTTTATCCCTTCCACCAACCGTTCATTTTCATCCGGACGTTGGGTGGAAACCCGGAAATGATGGGCTGATAGACCGCAGATATTGGAAGCATCCCTAATCAGAAGATGATGCTTCCTGGCAAGATAGGCTTTGAGTTGGGCTGCGGTGGAAAAAGTGATTTGGGAAAGAATGAAATGAGTTTGAGTGTTGGCGGCTATGATGCCTTCAATCTGATTGAGCATACCTCGAAGTCGTTGGGTTTCAGATAGGTAGGAGCGGAGGTCGGACATCATTTGGACATCATTTTCTATCAGCCATTTGGCGGCTTCGATGGCAAGGGCGTTGACAGCCCATGGACGGATGTTCTCTCGGAGAAGGGCGATGAGGTGTTCTGATGCGATGACATAGCCAATGCGCAATCCAGGGATGGCAAATGTCTTGGTGAGAGAGTGGAGTTGTAGGATGTTTTCGGAACCTGCCGCTTCCTGATGGGGCATGATCGGCGCAAGGGTGTATTCCTCATACGACTGGTCGATCACGACAAAAGCGTAATTACGGGCATATCGGGCTATCTCTTCTGTGGAATATACGTCTCCTGTAGGGTTGTTGGGATTGCAGAGCCAAAGAATTGTGTTTCCTGATGCCTGAGATCCTCTTTCTGCCCGTTTTTTGAGACCGAACATCCGGCATGCATCCTCATATTCGCAAAAAGTGGGCAAATACCCCGTCTCATAATATGTGCAGGTGTTTTTGGAGAACGTTTGGGCGATGAGATAGATGGCATCTGTGGCTCCGTTGGTAACAAGGACGTTGGTGGCAGACACCCCATATTTTCTGGCGATGAGTTCCTCCAGAGAATGGGCATCGGGTTCTGGATAATTCCCTATCACGCCCATGTTCTTGCATAGGTGGGCTTTCAATGCCGACAGGTCGGCATGGGGATAGATGTTGGAACTGAAATTGCTCCGTATCCCGGGATAGTTATACGTGTCGTCGCCGTGTCCTTGTATCATGTTATTTCTTGAACTTGATTTTGAGTCCGGCCACCACCATTCTGCCTGGACTGTAAAGAGCGTATTTCCTATTGGTGGAGTCGATGCGCCGGTCGGCCTTGTCGAAGATATTCTCCACTCCGAGGCTCGGTTCGATGAAGGCCCAGCGTGTGCAGTCGATGGAATGTGTGGTCTGAAGGTTCCACACACCATATCCGGGTGCGTTTTCGTAACTGGGGTAGTAGGTCTTCGATTGAAAACGTCCGTTGAGGTTGACGTTCAGCCCGTATTTACCCCACGCGTGATGGTAATTGGCTGCGACGGTACCGACATGACGGATGCTGCGTTCCAGGCTGTTCCATCCCTCATCTGTCTTGGAGCGGGCATGGGTATAGGCGTAGTTGGCTGAGAGATTGAACCCTCGGAAGATATTGGCGGAGACATTCAGTTGCACTCCCTTCACATCTCCCTTGTCACTGTTCTGGTACAATGCGTAATGTTCCAATTTTGTGGCTTGGTCATCGGTCATCTCGGGAAATTCCTTTCTCAGCATGGACAAGGCTTCAGCATCGGCATCAATGTTCTTTTTCACCACCATGTCGTTGATACGGTTGATATATCCTGTTATACTGACGGCGATTATATGCGAACGGTACTCTGCGTTCAGGGAAAAATAGTGACTTTTCTCGGGCGAAAGGTCTTTGTTGCCGAAACTGATTTGGGCTTTTCCTCGGTTGACGGAGAAGTAGTGGTAGTAGAGTTCGTCGAGACCTGGTGCCCGGAATCCTGCTGAATAGGTTGCCCGGAATCGGAAGTTGCCCGGGGCATACATCAGGGTGGCCTTGGGGGTCAATTGCTGGTGGAAGGTCTCGTGATGAGTCAGGCGAAGTCCCAGCGTGGCGATAAGGTTCTTGAGCAAAGTTGCCTCATGTTGGGCGTAAGCGGAAAGGGTGTATGCACTTTGGTCGATGTTGCCGGAGGTGGCCATCAGGTAGTCCTGACGCCAGTCAGCCCCAAGGATGGTGGTGGAGTGGGGCATCAGTCCGAGAATGGCCTTCAGTTCCATCTCTGTCTGTCTTTGTTTTTTCGATAGCACATAGTCACCGATGGCGTAGGTCTTGGTCTCCACATCGTATTCCTTACCATAGCGGTAATGGTCTGAGGTGAAATCGCCCTGAAGGGAGTGCTTGTTGTTGAACTTGTAGATGCCACCCACGTTCCATCGGAGTCCTTTGTAGCGCATCTCATAGTCCGTGCCTCCTGTGATGTCGGCTTGGGTCTCAGGACGGTCCGTGATTTTGTATGACCAGTCGATGCCGGCATTCAAAGCCAGGTGTTGGCTGGGGGCATAAGTAAATTTCTGCCCGAGGATGTGTGACCGGTAGCCAGTGAAAAGAGGGGCTATGGTGGGTTGGGTCTCAGTGTCCGACCCTTTTAGATATTCCAGACCGTTGTTCTGATAACTGTCGGCTCTGTCGTGTGTGAACGAGGTATAGGATCCGAAGCCTTTTTTGAATATGTCGAGAGTGACAGACTCTGTCAGTTGCCCATGTCCTGAGATGCGTGTGTCGGACGTGGCACTGATGAGATGCTGGGTGGGTTGGTCGGTGATGATGTTGATGACTCCGGCGATGGCATCACTGCCGTAGAGTGATGAGGCGGCTCCGTCGAGCACCTCAATACGCTTCACCCTTGACATGTTGATGCGGTTGAGGTCCACATTGTTGGAAATGTCGCCTGAGAGTTTTTGCCCGTTGATGAGGATAAGGATGTATTTGTTGCCGAGACCGTTCATGCGTAGAAAACTACCCATGGAGTTGGGCGCCAGCGAGATTTGGGGCATCATCCTTTGGATGGCGGCATCAAAGGTGACAATTCCCTGTTCACGGATTTCCTGATTGCTGAGGACATGCACGGGGGTGGATGTTGACTTCATGCGCTGGTGATGGCCCGAACCTGTGACCACTATGGGGTTGAGATTGTAGGAGTGGCTTACCGAGGATGAGTCACTGCGTGTCTTTTGGTGGATTTGTGAAAAAGCAGCACTCCCCGCGAGGAGTGCTGCAATCGTCACCATGATGCTCTTTTTATTCATAACGTTCAACCAAAATCCTTATTCCGGATTCTTTGAGTGGTAATAGTCGAGAGGCTCGCCGTTGATGGCATCCCTGGTATGGTTCATCCAGATCTGACGGATGGTGGGAAGTTCAAGCAGGCCCTTCTCTATCATTGTTGAGTTGTCGCAGGTATAACCCATGTGGTGGAAATACATCTTCCAACTGGTGTCCTCTACCTCGCCTTCCTCGTTCTCCTCAAAACCGTTGTCCCAGGCATCGTCATCGCCGGCCATGTCGTTGTGACCGTGGTCGCCGTCAATCGACATCAGCGGATGGCAATACACCTTGCCGCTCTTGATGCCGTTGTCCTGCATGCGCTTCAGTACATGAGTCTTGAAATTTTCCATCATGTCCACGGTACCTACATAGTAGTTCTTGCTGTATGTCTGGAGGGCTTCCTCAAGTTGGGTGTAGCGCACATTGGCTTTGTAGGTATCGTAGGAGTCGGGGTTGCCATGGCCCATGAAGGCGATCACACCTTCTTTTGCACGAGCGTTGTAAAGGATATTGAGTTGTTTGGCCACCTCGTTGACATCGCTCTCGGCATCTTGCAGAAGGGGCACACCGAGTTTGATGGTCACATTCGACAGATATTTGTCATCAATGTCACCGTTGGCATTGTTGGCGAAGTCCTTGATGTAGTTGATCACACGGGTATATTCCTCACCGGGGATGACCTGCAGCGACTGCACCACGATTTCAGAATATTTCACACCTTCCTGTGCGAAAGCGTTGAGCCAGAAGGGAGGGGCGTAGAAGTTGCGGGGCTTCACATTCTCGCCGGCTGCTGCACGGTTGATGCAGATGGCTGACGAGAAGGAAAGGAACACGTCATAGCCGGGGAAGGCGGTTTTGTAGGCTTCCACGGTGGCATCGAAAGCATCATATGCCTGCTGCCAGGTAGAACCGAAGGCTACGAGCAGAATCACCTTTGGGTTCTTCTTCTGAGTTTTCACCGTTTGGTTGACGGCATTCTGGTAGATGGTGTAGTTGTTGTCGATGCTGTTTTTGTCATCATCGTTACTACAGGCAGTGAAGTTGACTGCCAGAAAGATGGCTGCTATGGCCATCATTAAAAACTTAATTTTCTTCATTGTCTCTTGTGTTTAAATTTGACTTATAGTTGTTTTTAAGTTTCTTTCCTTCGTTGAAACGGACGCTGAATGATACATAGAAAGTGCGGCCAGGGGTGGTGGTGCCTAAGTGAAGACCGTGAGGGATGCGGTCGACGTAGTTGAAAAGATTGTCGATGCCGGCCTCTGCGCGGTAGGTCATGGTCTTTGAATGGCCGAAGTCGTGAGTGGTGGACAACCGCCATATCTGATAGCCTTTTCCGTCACCGTCTATCTGGTAATAGCGCTTGGTGGAGAACCTGTCATAGATTCCTAATCCGAGGCGGTAGCAGGGAGTGAAGGCGTGGGTCCATGTGGCGAACAGGTTGCCTTTGTGGTGAGCCATGCCGTCGATGGTCACCTCTGTGATTCGGTCGTGGGTCGTGTCATATTGGTGCGCTTCGGTGTCCAAATAACTGTATCCTGCTCCGACAGAAAGGTCTTTCCATGTGTAGCGCACGTTCACATCCACACCATAGGTCTTGGCATCTTCGATGTTCTGATATTGGCGGGTCTTGACTGGGTCATACAGCGCGATGTACTCATCAGGGGCCTGATAGTTGGGGATGGTCACCAGGGCTATCATGTCGCTGACCTTGTTATAATAAGCGGAGACGGTCACACTGAGTCCTTGCCAAGTATATTCGCCGCTTACACTGTAGTAATTGCTGGTCTGGGGCTTCAGATCGGTATTGCCTAAGTAGAGATATGTGCCGCTCATCTGCCGCACATACCGGTAAAAGAGTTCCTTGGTGGTCGGGGTTTTGAATCCCTGACTCCAGGTGGCGCGCAACCGCCATGGCAGGCCGATTTTCCACATGGCTGAGATTTTTGGGGTCAGCCGGGTACCGAATTGCTCGTTTTGGTTGAGACGCAGTCCTGCGGTGATGTTGATGTTGGGGATGAGGTTGAACTCGTCCTGCACATACAAGGCTCCCGTCCAGTCGCTTGCTTTTCCCCCTGCCACACGGTTGGGGGCCTTCAGCCAGTCGTATCGGTACTCCACACCTGCGCTCAGCCGGTTCTCATAGGGCAGTTCAAACACACCTTTCAAATGAGCCATCATGCGTTGTTGGTCACTTTGAAGTTCCTCCTGATCGGGCAGGTAGGGGAAATAGGGATAGTATATAGTGCCTTTGCTCTTCTCATAATCTTCCACCAAGGTGGTTGCTGTGAAGTAATAGTAGTAGGCATGACGGTTCCAGTCGATGTCGAGGGATATGTTGTCGGTCTTGTTCAGTTTCCATTTCCCACCGGCAGAGACGGAGGCATTTCGGTATTTCATGTCGTAGGTCTTCACGTCGTAATGTGCATATTTGCCGCTCGGACGGTAGATGCGTTTCCAATAGATACTGCCATCGGCATACAGTTCCAGATTCTTGGTCGGTGTGTAGGTCAGGTGCTCCGATACCTGCCAGTTGGTGTGGCGGTTGACAGTCTTGTTGCGTGAGTCGGTGATAGGGGGCTCCGAACCCTCTGTGTGCTCTACTGAGGTGTTCTGCCAACCATCGGAGTGTTGTAGTTGGAAATTGGTGTATGAACTGATTTTGCCGAAATTGAGACCGATGCCGTTATGCTGTCTGATGTCGCCATAACTGCCCACGCGGCTGGTGTTTTCCAGCAAAACACCGTCTTGGTCGTGGCGCTTGGTGATGATGTTCACCACACCGGCGATGGCATCCGAACCATAGAGCGCGCTCGATGCTCCCTTTACTACCTCTATCTTCTCAATATTTTGGGGATCAATTAGTGAAAGGTCGTTTTGCCCGCCTACGTCGCCATGGATGCGCTTGCCGTCAATGAGGATAAGGATATAACTGTTGCCAAGGCCGTTCATCTGCATCTGCGACCCCATGTCGTCCTCGTTGAAAGAGAACGAGGGCAAGAGTCCGGATAAAATGTCCTCGATGCTCTTGCCGGCATAGTTGCGCAGCATTTTGCTCGTGATAACCTCTGTCTGCACTGGAGCATTTTTCAATAGGTGTTGGGTACCGGTACCAGTGACCACAACCTCTTGCAGACTGTCTGTGCGCCAGACGTCACTCTGCGCCCATCCAGTCACGAATGTGCATAATGCCAGCAGTATTGCTGTCAGTTTTCGTGTCATTACAATCGTAGTTTTACGCCTACGCATATTCCTGTACGGGCGTCATGATTTTTAGGCAGGTCTTCTGACTTTCCCCAGTCTGCTTTACCTTCCCGGCTTCTCACCAGTGGCGTTATACAAGCAAACCTCCATAATGGGGATCACAGCAGCAGGAACTGTTCCGGATTCACACCGGATTCCCTTTCATCGAGGCGACATCTGTCGCCTGATTGCCTTTCGGATGCAAAGGTATAGAAATAAATGTGCACTACAAAAAGAATCTCTCTTTTTTTTCTCAAGACCAGGCATCCCTTGTAGTCAATGATGAGCCTACACAATTTCCTCGGTTCTCATCATCTTGCAGCCTTTCACCTGCATGACGATGAGATGGAGTTGTGTGTCACGGATGAGTTGGCGTACGCGGGGGCCTTCGGCGTAGCCACGGATCTGCTCTGTGGCCTCCGCCCACTGACGCTCTGCCTCTGCCTCCGTGGCGTCGGTCTTGAGGTACTTCAACTCAAGGATATAACTGTGGCGCACCATCGGGTAGCGGTTGAGGTCGGGCATGAGGAAGAAGTCGCAGTAGCCGTGGTTCATCTCCATCTCCGGAGCGGCTAGGTAATAGGGGTTGAGCGAGAGCATGGCCGTCATGAACCCCTGCAGGTTGCGCTCACCCTCCATCAACTGGCGCACGCTCGATGAGTCCTCGTAGGTCTTGCCGAGGTGCTCCATCATCGGCCGCCACTCTCCGTCGAGGGCGGCACGCTTAAACACCTCTTTCATC